>Ga0316204_10008259_pt1 | contig 14596 bp, 9 predicted proteins | sample 6monrhotite_MG_2_FD_205661 | JGI IMG/M metagenome (GOLD analysis project Ga0316204, IMG submission 205661) | Microbial mat bacterial communities from mineral coupon in-situ incubated in ocean water Damariscotta River, Maine, United States -... | ecosystem: Environmental > Aquatic > Marine >...
TTAGGAACCGTTAATTCTAAACCGTTTTCAGGTATATCATTGCCTGTTGCTTGAAACGTTTCAATCATGGCATCATCTAAATTGAATGACCATGCATTAAATGTTGAAGTCACATCTCTAATCACTCCGCCAAATCTCCAATGATCATTTAATTTGTAATTGATTCCGGCATCTAAACCAAAGCCCCATGATTTGGCAAAGCTACCTACATGTCTGTAAATTACTTTGAAGTTTCCACCAACGCTTAAGCCTTCAATTGGCATTTGACGGGCATAAGAAAACAAGAAACCATAATCCCCTGCGGTGAAAGTTGTGATTTTATCATAATCAATTCTTCCTTGAGCATCAATAAGTTGTGTGGTGTTTGGAATATCATCTACCCCGAATCTTATAAAAGTGAATCCGGCCGTACTCTTTTCATCAATTGGTTTAGCAATACCTATGTAATCATATTTGGCAATACCTGCAAAGTACTCGGCATGCATTGCTCCAATTTGAAGAAAGTCTTTTACATCAGTTAATCCAGCAGGATTCCAATATGAAGATGTTACATCATCAACTCCCGCAACCACAGCATTAGATTTGCCTAAAGCAGATGCTCCAACTCCAATAGATAAAAACTCATTAGAATACTTTGGTGTAATATCTTGTGAAAAGCCATTAATAGAGCTAATCGCAGCAAGTGATATGAGGATGAATTTTTTCATTTTTGTAATGAGTAAATTTAATAATAAATGTGCTTGGATGAGTAAACTCCCAAATCATTAAAAAATTGTGTGCTCTCTTACCCTATTTAATACGTTTAAAACCCACAAAAGGATTGTATAAAGACGATTTATTTTAATAAAAATTACAATACAACTGATTTAGAAAGAATTTTAGTGCCATTTTTGTGGATATGCAAATCAAGCGTTTGATACCAAATTTATTAACTGCAGGGAATTTAGTCGGTGGGATATTGGCTATTATATTCACGCTTGAAGGTCATATTTATTGGGCTCCTTACTGCATTTTGATCTCAGCTTTATTGGATTTTTTGGATGGATTCGTGGCTAGACTTTTACAGGTGCAAAGTGAATTGGGAAAGCAACTAGATTCTTTGGCTGACATGGTTACATTTGGAGTTGCTCCGGGAATCATAGTTTATACGATTTTGCAGAGATCAACAAGAAATGATGATTTTCTTTGGTGGTGGCCATACATAGCTTTTCTTATTCCGGTATTTGCTCTTTTCAGATTGGCCAAATTCAATCTAGACGAAAGACAGTCGACTGGATTTATTGGCTTACCTACTCCAGCAATGACTATTTTCTTTGCTGCAATTCCACTTATGATGGCCGATTTGATTGGGGCAAACAACCCTTCATCTTTTTCTTTCAGACTAAAGTGGGACACCTTAGGAATATTGAATGATCATTTGACTCTAGGTTTGATGGTAGTGGTAATGTCTATCTTAATGGTAGTTGAACTCCCTTTGTTTGCCCTCAAGTTCAAGCACTTCAAATTTAAAGGAAATGAGATCAGATATATCTTTTTAACAATCTCAATAATATTGTTGGCAACTTTATTTGTGTGGGCACTACCAATAATCATCCTATTATATATAATTTTGTCGGTAATTAATAATCTTACACAAAAGCAATCGAAAGATGAAATTCAGAGCTGAAATTGATGTAATGCCAAAAGACGCATTACTTGACCCACAAGGAAAAGCAGTAACTCAATCAATGGGTAACTTAGGTTTAAATGAGGTTTCTGATGTAAGAATCGGTAAACATATCAGATTGTTTATTGAAGCAGATTCTAAGGCAACTGCTGAAGCTAAGGCTGATGAAGCTTGCAAGAAGATTTTGGCTAATGAGATTATGGAATCTTATTCTTTTGAAGTAGTTGAAGCTTAAAGCATCTTCTCCATTTCTGGATTTTCTAATAAATGTTTGAACGTTTCAAGACGTCCTACAAGAGAATTGATGTCATTTTTACATTTCTTCAATTTCGATCTTGAAACAAAATACATCACCCAACCAAAAATTGGGATAATGATATAAACAAAAAACTCGGCTCCGTTTAGTCCCAAAGGCATTTTATATTTTGAGACAGGGCCAAACTCTATTTCGTCATAAACTTCATTAGTTCTTTTACCAAATTCTTTGACCATAAAGTAGTCTTTCAACTCTTTCACTCTCGAAGCTAACTCTTCGGTTTGTCTGAATACGTTATTATTCATTATTCCTGCTCCCTTAGCAGCAATCTCTACCTTTTTGGCTATGTTAATCACGTTTGAAACGTAATCAATGTTTCTTTCGTCGTCTGACTTTATTCTATCTTCTTTCTGCTCTTCATTCTCATCTGCAAGTACATCAACTTTTCTCAAAACAAAGTTCTTACCTAGATAAACCTTTCTCACTTGTTCATCAGCTGCCAACTCCTCAGCAGTTCCACTTTTTAAAATTGAGCCTTCAAACAATAGGTATGTTCTATCAGTAATTGATAACGTCTCTTGAACATTATGATCAGTTATCAAAACTCCAATATTTCTATTTTTAAGTTTTGCTACAATTCTTTGAATATCTTCTACAGCAATAGGATCAACCCCTGCAAATGGCTCATCCAATAGAATAAATTTCGGATCTGTTGCCAATGCTCTCGCAATCTCCGTTCTTCTCTTTTCTCCTCCCGACAAGCTTTGACCAAGGTTTTTTCTCACATGACCTAATCCAAATTCTTCAATCAAGGATTCTAGCTTCGCTTCTCTTTCAGGTTTTGAAAGATCTGTCATCTCAAGGACAGCCATGATGTTATCTTCAATACTCATTTTTCTGAATACTGAAACCTCTTGCGGCAAATAACCGATACCCTTTTGTGCACGCTTGTACATTGCCAAATTTGTGATGTGCTCGTCGTCCAAATAAACTGCTCCACCATTGGGCCTAACAAGGCCTACGATCATATAGAAAGAGGTTGTTTTACCGGCACCATTTGGCCCCAAAAGCCCAACAATTTCACCTTGATTAACTTCAACAGAAACACCTTTGACGACCTTTCGGCCTTTATAAGATTTTTGAATATTTTCTGCTCTAAGTTTCATGCTGTGCGAAGTTAACGTATTGAAATTACTTTTGGTATTTAGAAGTCAGAAGTAAACATAAACATGACACCAAAATTTCTTACCGGATTACCCAAACTATTTACATGATCTCTATATGATAATCTCCAAACTGCATCAACACGAATAAACTTAAATATATTCTCAAGCCCCACTCCTACTTCATAATAAGGTTGCTGTAAACGATTTGAATATGCTGGTAAAATGAGCTCTGCATTGTGTTTATTGTTATAATTTCCCACAACCATTTTTGCAGAATATACCATTCTTAATTTCAATTTTTTGATGAGAGGAATTCTATCCATGATGAATCCTTGGAGTCTATGTTCAAAGTTGACACCCACCCATTCGTCGGAAATAAATTCATAGTATGTCATCAAATTGAATCCTGTTCTTTGCAAAAAGAAGGTTTCATTTCCTGGATGGATTTGTAAAAAAGGATATGGCACAGATCCGAATATTTTACCTGCGTAAATAGAGTATTGAATTCTTCCAAACATCCCTACTCTTGGTCTATGATCCCAGACGAAATCGAGCCTATGAAAATCGTATTCACTACCTAAAACTCCTTTGATTCCCCAAGTATGTGTAAGAGAAACAATCGGAAACTTTGAGCCCAATGAGGTTCTGTCGAATTGACCATTTAAGAACTTCTCTTCTTTCGTGAACATGATTTGATTTCTTATTTCAAAAGATGTAACACTGGCTACTCTGTTAGTATCTCCTGTAGCCGTATTGTATCTGCTATAATCTGAAAAGCCAAGTGGCTCAAATCTTTTCCATTCAACAGAATTAAAAGTTCTCATGTCAAAGCGCCAATCTTTTTCAAAAGACCATTCTCCTTTTTGAACCATTGTCAGTTTATCTTGTGGGGCCAAAGAAAAGAGAGTTGTAAAAGAGTTTCCGATATCGCCAATGGACGCATCCAATCCAAGAATTTCTATTCTTCGGCGATAAGCAAAACGCATCATCTCTCTTGGAGCATTTCTAATCTTCCATCTCAATGAACCGCCCGATTTCAAGTCTTGATCACCGAATCCATAAATCCAAAAACCATTCATCTCAACCTTTGTACTGAACCTGTTTGATGTTCTCAATGCTAACATGACCCTATGCCCTTCGGTTTGATTACGGGTGTATAATGAATAAATCGAACCAACTTCTATCGGACCTGAACCTCTCCAAAACCCACTATAAGCCATGTAAGTCGCATTTTCATAAAACTTAAATAGCCTATTATCCTTCAAAGAATCAACCATATTAATAACTCCTTGCTCCTCTTCAGTGAGTTTATCATGCCTGTGAGCATCCCAATAGGCATCATCACGAACCTTAGCGGAGTCATTCATCTCCAAGTCTGTCACATAAAAGTCAAAATCTCTCGTTTCATTTATTTTGAACTTCTCTCTAGTTGTTTTCTTGTGGACAGTTGCTCCTTGTAGATTCTTCTTTTTCTTATCATTAAAAAGGTCAAAATGAGCCTTAACCTCTTCTTTTGTTATCATCCAATGACCAGGTTCAACTTCATTATAATCTTGATCTACTTCTAATCCTGATACGTAATTAAGGTTCACATTATTCGGAATTCGAGCTTGCATTTTCTTCACAGCAAAAGATGAATCTGTAATCCACATTTCGCCAACAAAGACCGCATCCCCTTTTCGTTTCGGAACAAACTCTAAATGGTAACATATTTGATTATCAATGGTATCAGGCTGTTGAAGATAATATTTGTAAAAAGCTTTCCCGCCATCAGCAATGGGAGACATGAACTCCTTATTAAAGAGCTCAATATAGTTGTCATAAACATTCACTGATTGATGCAGATCACCAGTAAATTGTTGTAATTGCAAGTAGTCAACTCCTGTAATCCTATTAGCCTTCATAACCTCTTTCACTTGCTTTGGGTCACTCTTGAAATAATAATCAGATATGGATTCTGTTAGAAGAATCGGCAAATATTTAGATTGTGTAGAACTATCAATGTCAACATAATCATTGATCAAATCCATACCGCTAAAGACTTTTCTGTCTTCAAATTTCTTACCCAATTTATTGACGTCAAACTGCATTTTATTGTAGACCTCACATTCGTATGAATCAAGATTTGCTGGATTATTCGCCTTTTTATTCGCCTTTATTCTTCTTAGTATTTCAAAAGCCGGATTTTCTCCTGCCACAATATCAATGACATCAAAACTCCTGATGTCAGCCATTAATGAAACATTTATTTCATTAGTTATGCCTTGTGTTATTGGGAATTTTTGGCTTTTGTAACCCACAAAAGAAAACTCAACAGAGTCCGCCTTCGATTGGGTTTGAATGAAGTAGATGCCTTCGTTATCGGTAAGGCCACCAGCTGCCCCATTTGTGAGCCTGACTTTTACATATGGAATTGCTTCACTTGAAAGTGAATCTGTCACAACACCTTGAATGATAGTAGATTGTGAAAAAGCACAAAAACTAGACAAGACAAACGCTATGGCAAAGAGGCATTGCTTCATGAACAGGGTAGTAACAAAAATACGAAAATTAAGGTTGACTTACTTGACCAAACTGTCGTTATAACGTTTCTTTTCAATACGTTTCGCAATTCTAATTCCCAATTCATATAGAACCATAATAGGAATAGCGACTATAATTTGAGTAATCAAATCAGGAGGAGTAATAATTGCTGCCAATATCAAAACCACTACAAATGAATGCTTTCTATACTTCTTAAGCCAGGTAGAAGTGATTATTCCAAGCTTTGAGAAGATTTGAATCACAACAGGAAGCAAGAACAAGACACCAGTAAAAAAGACCGTAGATACTATTGTTTTGAGATAAGAATTAATGGTAATTTGATTCTTGATTTGATCTGCCATAGTCCAATTACCAAAGAACTGCACGGTTAATGGAGCTATTACAAAATAACCAAAGGCAATACCTATAAAGAAGAGAACGCTAACGAAGAAAACAATCCCTCTTGCAGACTTCACTTCTTTAGCCTTCAACCCTGGCTTCACAAACGACCAGATTTGGTAGAATATCCAAGGGAAAGCAAGTACGATTCCACCTACAACCGCCATCATTAGGTTAGTGGAGAACTGGCCCGTCATTTCAACCGACTGCCACTTAATATTTATTTTATCGACACAAATATTGAAGAGTTCACAAAAGAATTGAAAAATTGGAAAATCTGGTTCGGCCAAATTCAAGAAGATATTCATGGTAATCCATTCAGTAAAAACAAAGATTACGATTGCAAAAATTAATATTGCAATCACCATTTTCACTAAACGCCATCTCAGTTCTTCGAGATGACCTAAGAAGGACATATTTTCTTCTTGTTCTGCCATTGGGTGGCAAATTTAATTAATCTAAACTGATTGTGTTGATTTTGACTGGCTTATTCAACCAATGGTACTTTTGCCCAAACCTGTCTGTCTTGAAGGCCTACTTTCCCAACATTTACTCCAGCAATAGCTTTGAGCAATTTGGCTTGATCAAGAGCCTTATCAAACCAAAGCGGAACCACCGTCTTCATTTGCGTTTTCCATTGATCGGCCAATTTTCTTGCTTTGATGGCAGAAGTGTAGTCTATCTCTGTTAATCCAGGATTCTTTTTCTTCAATTTATCGAAACCTTTTTGATATTCAGCAAAGTTAAATGGCATCATTTCATCTTGCCATACCTCAACGCTCAGATTGATTTTGGTGTCTTTGGTTGCTCGATACTTCCAAACCTGCTCATTTAATTCATTGTCTTTATTATATGGAACAGCAGTTAAGGTCGAATCTCTGAAATATTCTCCTTCAGACTCTCCTAATATTCCACCAGCATAAACTGAGAAATCAAGCTTTTTATTATTGTCAAGAATCTCTCTAAAAATCTCCATTAATTGAATTGAATCACTAACGCTCATTTCAACTTTTGATCTGTTTTTGGCTACAACCTTTTCGTAAGTATACTTCTCCTTTTCACCAACCGAACTCAAGTTAATGTGTATGAAAGTTTCGTCACATTGCTTAGCAAAAACTGTTTTACCAAAAGCGATATGGTAAATGAAAAATGACTCTTGTCTTTCATTATTAGCGAATGTGAAATCTTGAGTGGCATAATTAAAAGTAGACCCATCTTGAAAAGTGAAGATATCATCTTCTTGCTCATAAGTCATGAAGAGATAGCCCATGTGCTTTTGCATTTTATCAAGTTTAGTCTTGTACCCTTGCAATAGGAAATAAGCCTTCTCCATTTCTAATTTTAACTCAGCTAAAATCCTTTTTTGATTGGCTAGTTGTGTATTTAAATGAATCAATCTGTTTTGTTCAATATTAGTCTTCTTATCTGTTGCATTTAGAGCAGATGTTGGGTGCCCTGTTCCTGACTGATCTGACTTACCAAGATCTTTCTTTTTTATTTTCTTCTTTTTGATCTTCGGCTTCTTTGCTGGTCTATGTCTTAATTGATCGAGCTTGTACTCCGTCTTTTTAATAAGCAATTCTGTTTTTACAATAGCCTTTTCTTGACGATCAATTAAATATTCGTATCCTCTTTTACCATAAAGCAAGTCATTCACCTTTTTGATGTACTTCTCTTCTAATTCTTTAATCAGTCTCCAATATGTTGTTCCTTCACCATAAGAACTATCTGGTGATAACAATCTTGTGTTGTTTTTACCATAAAGAATGTAAGATGAACCTCCTTTTTGAATGGCTAAAGTCGTTTGTCTTTCAGGATGATAACCATAAACATCCAAATGAATAGTTGTTGATTTTTCAGCTGATGTTCTAAACTCTGCAACTTTCACCTCATCTGTTGAGAGATACCTAACCTCAGGTTTTTGACGTCTCGCCCTAGTTTCTTCAAAAGTTTTTGGCTTAATGTGTTCTTCAACATTAAAAGCAAACAAACCCCTATCATCCGGCAATACACGATTGTATGGGTTTTGCGGGTTCCCTTCAAGAGAAGACCATCCTGAACCATCTCCTGCCGCAGAAATGAGATTGACATAATCATCACATTCACCACCAAGCATTTCAAAAATCTCTTTTGATCTGACATTGACATACTTCTCCTCAGCCTTAGAAATCGCATTGATAATTAACCTTTGATCTCCTCTACTGAAGCCTGCATTCAAAAGTCCTGCCAGTTTATCACCTGTTTGCAGGCCTGGTTCATAATACCCTTGAACGGCTTTATCAACTACGAAGCTTCCGTCTGACAATGTTTTTACAACCGAAGCCGGAATTTGTTGAAGAACATATTTTTCAAACTGCTTAAGCTTTGGTTTGAGATAGGCCTTCTTCTCATTATCAGAATTCCTGAACTTCAATGTTGCATCAAGTTCCCAAAGTGCAAAATGAGTTGCGACATCAGAAACGATTCCGTTTGACTTTCTTGAAAACTGGTCTTTATGAAGCACCAATAAATCAGGGTTATCAACGATTTTTCTTTCTACGTAGCGATAATTTGGAAGTGTATCATTGATCCAAGGAATAGAATCAGTGAATTCAAACAAATGAAAAACCTCTGGCTTAAGAACTTCTTTACGTCTTGAAACATTGTAGAAAAATGCCTTTTGCTCTCCACTCATTTCTTCCCAACTATCTTGCCCGAAAGCTAGAGTGCTAGTAATTGTGATGAAGAGAAAAAAGTATTTCATTTTGTTTATCTACAAGCTTATAACTGTAAAGTTCAATTACGTAACTAGCTTAATTTTTGTCCAAGTGCATTGTCATAAATATCTTTCAATTCATTAACAAAACCAAATTGGTCGTCATCTACACAAACTTTTCCTTTGGTCACATGACCAAGAAGAGTGTAGTTCACACCTTGTTCAAACATGAAGTCAATGAAATCATCTTCTTGATCTTCATTCACACCAACAACAATTCTACTTTGAGCTTCACCGAATAAGAAGGCATCCTCACGAATTTCAGCATCTGTAACAATGTCAAAACCTAAGTTATTAAACATTGCCATTTCCATTAGAGTAATGAAGAGACCACCATCAGCACAATCATGAGCGGCATTAACTAATTGTTTATCAATTAATCCTTTCATAACTTCTTGAAGAGCAAATTCCTTTTCTAAATCAAAGAAAGGAGCAGGTGATTCATTCACACCATGATAGCTCACCAAATATTCAGAAGAAGAAATATCATCATGAGAATCACCTAAGATGAAAATCAAATCGCCTTTTGATTTAAAATCAAGCGTCATGATTTTTGATTTATCTTCCACAACACCAATCATTCCGATTGTAGGTGTTGGAAAAACAGGTTCTTCTTTACCGTCCATAACCGTTTGATTATAGAATGAAACGTTACCACCTGTTACAGGAGTTCCGAATTTCAAACAAGCTGCAGACATTCCCTTAATCGCTCCAACAAACTGCCAGTAGCACTCAGGATTGTAAGGGTTTCCGAAATTCAGACAGTTTGTTACTGCTGAAGGGATACCACCAGAAACAACAATATTTCTAGCCGCCTCTGAAACTGCAATTTGAGTTCCTATTTCAGGATCTGCATTTACATATCTTGAATTACAATCAACAGTCATTGCTAATGCTCTGTTAGTATCTTTAATATTGGCAATACCAGCATCTGAAGGACTGTTAGTTGTCATTGTTCTTGTTCCAACCATTGAGTCATATTGTTCATATACCCAACGCTTAGAAGCAATATTTGGATTCTTCAATAAAGAAACAGCTACCTCTTTTAAGTCTTCTGGTTCTGCAATTGAATTAATATCAAACTTTTTAAATTCCTGGTAATATGCTGGTTCCGTATACTCTCTGTCATAAACAGGAGCTCCTCCACCAAGAACCAAAGATTCTGCCGGCACTGAAGCTACCTTTTCGCCATGCATGAAATAGTTAATTGTTCCTCCTTCAGTTACAACACCAATTTCTTCAGCATGTAAATCCCACTTCTCAAATATATCTTCAACAATCTTCTCTTTTCCTTTTTCAATCACCACCAACATTCTCTCTTGAGATTCAGAAAGTAGGATTTCCCAATCTTTCATGTTCTCTTGACGAGTTGGCACTTTAGATAAATCAATATCCATTCCTACTCCACCAGCTGCACTCATTTCACAAGAAGAACATGTGATTCCTGCAGCTCCCATATCTTGCATCCCTACTACTGCATCAGTTTTACCTAATTCTAAAGTTGCTTCAAGTAATAACTTCTCTTGAAATGGATCTCCAACCTGAACAGATGGTAAATCATCTGCAGATTCTTCAGTAATATCTTTTGATGCGAAAGCCGCACCTGCAATTCCGTCCTTACCAGTTGCTGATCCAACAATATAAACTGGATTACCTGGTCCTGATGAAGTTGCCGAAATCATATCTCCTTCAAGGATCCCTGCTGAGAATGCATTCACCAAAGGATTTGTGTTATAACATTTGTCAAAAAATACTTCTCCACCAATAATCGGAACACCAAATGAATTTCCGTAATCACCAATTCCTTTTACGACTCCCTTAACTAACCACTTGGTTTTGTCTTTGTCTATTTCCCCAAATCTTAATGAATTTAACTGCGCGATTGGACGAGCACCCATTGTGAAGATATCTCTATTGATACCGCCTACACCAGTTGCTGCTCCTTGATAAGGCTCAATTGCAGATGGGTGATTGTGTGATTCAATCTTGAAAACACAGCCCATTCCTTCACCAATATCAACTAATCCCGCATTTTCTTCACCTGCCTTCACAAGCATATGAGGTCCGTCTTTAGGTAAGGTTTTTAACCATTTAATTGAATTTTTATACGAACAGTGTTCTGACCACATCACTGAATATATTGAGGTTTCAGTAAAATTAGGAGTTCGTCCTAAGATCTCTTTTATAAGTTCAAATTCTTCTGGTAAAAGGCCCAATTCAACCGCTTGATCAACTGTAGCCAACTCTTGAGTGTTGTTCTCCATTTTATAGGTAAAAAGTAAAGCGCAAAGTTAATTAAAACATAAAGGAGAGAGGTTCAAATCAACCAACAATTATTCAATTTTTTCAACAATTTAATTCGTTACAAAAAAGAATCTCTATTAAGTATGATTCTCTACCTTTGAATTCAGATGTCATTCGTCATTTTAGGTATATTAATAATCGGACTTGGTCTTTTGTTCAGCAGGTATATGCTTAAGGGAGGGCTTTCTAAAAAAGATTTGATAATCGGTTGGTGTATCAAACTTGCATTTGCCGCATTATATGTAATTGTTTTCACCTATTACTTCTCAGATGGTGTCATTTATGGAGACAGCAGAAATTTTCTCGGTGACGGAAGAGAATTGACTGAATTTGGAATGAAAGAACCTTTTGCTTACTTAAAATTAATGCTTGGGTTTGGAGCGGACAATCAAGACTTCTTATTAGAGCATTTACCAAACACACGAATTTGGAGTTATGGTGACAACGGTGACTTCATAAATGACAACAGACTAATTATTAGAATAAATTCGGTTATTCACTTTATATCACAGGGCAATGTTTGGATTCATGCGACAATATTTGCTGCCATTTCATTTCTCGGCTCCCTTCTAATTTTCAAAACATTTAGGGAATTCACTACAAACAAGAAAGTATTATACTACGGATTACTGTTGTTTCCAACCATAAGTTTTTGGGGAGGCGGAATCACCAAAGAGACCATACTGATATTTGGACTAGGAGTGTTCTTTTTTAATCTCAAATTCTTACTGAAAAACCAACTAAGGTTTACAAACTTAGTTGGCCTAGTGGTTGCGGTCGGAATCTTATTATTCAATAAACCACATGCCGGAATCATGGCATTGGCACTGGCATTAATCTTAGTATTACTTTACCGAACGCTATTTACTTATAAAAAGGCTATCGTAATTTCTGCCGTTCTACTTTTAGGTTTTTTTGCCTTCAGCTATACTCCACCTAGACTGAATATCGTCGATAGACTAACATCTAAACAAAGGGATTTGCAAAACCTTGGAAATGGCGGGATATTCTTTATAAATGACAGCTCCTTTTGTGCTTTTGAATACGACAAACTAGATCAATTTGACTACAATTCAGATGATCAATTAATCTCTGTAAGAGCCATGAGCAAAGGGCGCTATAAACTCTTCGGAGAAGATGAATTTCATGATTTTGAAATAATGCCTTCTGATGAGAAGTTTGATGTTTATCATGTAATCAGTCCTTCAACTAGTTTGATTGAAAGCACACCAATTGATTATTCAGGTTATCAATTACTCCTTAACACTCCTTCGGCGTTGATGAATATATTTCTTAGACCTTTTCCAACTGACCCTGGAGACCCATTAAAGTTTATCTCCTTCATTGAAAACTTATTTTTCATCATTCTCTTCGGATTTGTAGTCCTTAAAAGAAGGATACTTAAGTCAGAAGAAAAATCTTGGGTGTTTTACTTATTCATCTTAGGTCTTATTTCGGCTCTCCTTATTGGTTGGTCTACCCCTATCTTAGGCGCTATGGTTCGCTACAAAATTGCTGCCTACTTACCCTTATTTATTGCCTCAACCATATTATTAAAACCATTAAAATATGAAACTAAATAAACTCGTAATTCTAATTGGTATTCTATCAATGATGAACTCTTGTTATCAAGGTCAAACTGCTGATCTGATCATTCATAACGCCACCATTTACACCTGTGATGAAGACTTCTCAATTCATGATGCAATGGCCATTAAGGATGGGAAAATTCTTCAAGTCGGACCTGAAAGAGAAATAATGAACGGTTACGATTGTGATGAAATCATAGACTTAGCTAAAGCGCCAGTTTACCCTGGATTTCATGATGGCCATTGCCATTTCAAAGGATATGCTTTAACCTTAAATGAAGTCGACCTAAACGGATCAAACAGCTTTGATGAAGTAGTCAAGCGAGTTGTAGAATTTGAATCAACGAATGAATTCGAATGGATAAAAGGAAGAGGATGGGATCACACCTTGTGGGAGGGAGAAGAGTTTCCTTCTAATGATACTTTCAATTTATTGTTCCCTGATAAACCAATGGCGATTAGAAGAGTGGACGGACATGCCGCATTAGTTAACCAAAAAGCATTGGACATTGCAGGATATACTCCTGAGACAGTTATTGAAGGAGGATTTATTGAAGTTATTGACGGAAAATGCACAGGACTTTTACTTGACAATGCATATGATTCTCTTGCCATTCACATCCCTCAAGTAGCAGATGACAAAATGCTAAAGCTAATTCAAGATGCCGAACAAGACTTATTTGAAGTAGGATTGACATCAATCAATGATGCAGGTTTGGAGAGCAAAGACAGAGAAGACTTCATCAAATGGTACAGTAATGGTAGCTTAAAAATTAAGGACTATGCCATGCTATTTCCTGTTGAAGAAAATCTTGATTTCGCTAAGATGGAAAAAGATTACAAAAACAATAACTTGCATATCAGATCTTTCAAGGTTATCGCAGATGGAGCATTAGGCTCAAGAGGTGCTTGTTTAATTGATCCATATGCCGATCAAGAACATCACCATGGATTTCTACTAAGGAATTTGGATGAATTTAGGGACATTGCTGAAGCTGCAAAGGCAATTGGTTATCAAGTAAACTCTCATTGCATTGGAGATTCAGCAAACAGAACCATTCTAGAAGTTTATGAAGAAGTTATAGGTACTGAGTCTGATCATAGATGGAAAATAGAGCATGCTCAGGTACTTGCTGCTGAAGATTTTGACTACTTCGAAAATTACAATATTATACCATCTATTCAACCAACACATTGCACTTCAGATATGCGTTGGGCTGAAGACAGATTAGGTAAAGAAAGAGTTAGGTTGGCATACGCTTATAATGACTTATTAGAAAAAGCCGGAAGAGTAGTTCTTGGCACCGACTTTCCGATTGAGAGAATCTCGCCATTAGAAACCTTCTATGCTGCCGTATCTAGGATGGATAGAAAAGGAAAGCCAGAAGGAGGCTTTCAATTTGAAAATGCGCTTTCAAGAGAAGCCGCCCTTAGAGGAATGACTATTTGGCCAGCTTATTCTAACTTTGAAAATGCTCAAAAAGGGTCTCTAGAAGCTGGTAAAGATGCGGACTTCGTAATTCTAACAAAGGATATCATGACAATTCCATATCCTGAGATCTTGAATACGTTTATCGATAAAACTTATTTGGATGGTGAATTGGTTTATTCTTCAGAATGATCCATAAACAAAAAAAGAAAAGCGACTCATGTGTCATAAGACTAATAAGCCGCTTTTCGTAACCAAAACAAAGAAAACCATTCCGTTTGACCGGAAAAGGGAACCACCCCTTAAGGCTACATGTCAGTAGTAACCTTGGTGCTTTTAAAAAATCCTTAGAAAGAAGGACAAGAAATCGTTCTGAATTTTCTTGGTTTCTCTCTACAACTAAAGTTAAAGCCCATTGAAAGTTCGTGAGAACCACCAGAGGCATTAGTTAATTTTGATATTGTCACATCATAACTATATCCGAATTTGAATGAACCAGCATCCAATCC
>Ga0316204_10008261_pt1 | contig 14595 bp, 13 predicted proteins | sample 6monrhotite_MG_2_FD_205661 | JGI IMG/M metagenome (GOLD analysis project Ga0316204, IMG submission 205661) | Microbial mat bacterial communities from mineral coupon in-situ incubated in ocean water Damariscotta River, Maine, United States -... | ecosystem: Environmental > Aquatic > Marine >...
AGCAGCAGGCTTTCAACGTGAAATCCGGGCGTGTTGGCATTCGCGATATTGTTCGCGGTGATATCCATTTCGCGACGCAGCGTGAGCTGTCGCGAAAGCCCTATCATAAGAGCATTGTCCATGGCGCGTTCCGTCCGTTCTGGATCGATATATTTCAGCACCGTCTTCCGCAGTGCTTGCCTCTCGCATTGCAGACCGCGTGCCATAGTTAATATTGTTTGATTACAGCACTTTGACTGATAGGGCTCGGTGACTTGGCCCAATATCCCGGCACTTGTTGACCCGGCAGGCGGCAGGAATTGCCGGGCGAAGGCCAATTGCAAACGCCTCGTTAACCGGAGCGCGCGTTAATCGGGTGAGTGATTCCAATTATCGGAGCCAAACTATGGCCGACGAAAATGAAGACATCGAAGAAGGCGCTGACGGCGAGGAAGCTGAAGGCGGTAAAAAGAAGCTCGGTATAATGAAGCTGGGTCTGTTTATCGGTCTGCCAGTTCTCATCCTTGTTCTGGGCGGCGCTGCGGCTTTTCTTCTCTTGTCGGGCGGTGGCGATGACGAGCATCAGGTCGCGGAACTCGATGAACACGGCGAGATCGTAAGCAATGACGGGCATAGCGGCGGGCATGAAGCCGATCCTTACATCGCTGCACTCCCGGATCTGATTGTGTCCATCGCGGATGCCAATGGAAGAAATTCACTTTTGACGATGTCGCTCAGTTTTGAGACGCCAGACGAGCATTTGGGTGAGGCTCTTGTTGAAGGTGATGAGCTTACCGCAGACGGCCGGCGTCTCGTTGACCTTTACATGGGCTTTATTCGCGAATTGCGACCCGAGGATCTTGCCGGCAGCGCAGGATATCAGCGCATTCGCATGGAGCTGCTTCGCCGTGCGGAGTTGGTCTTGGGCGAGGAAAGGGTCTCCGCTGTGCTCATTACAAACATTCTGATCGTTTAGGATTGTCCATGGCTGACGCCGCAGAAACCGAAGCTCCTGAAGCTGAACCAACCGAGGCCGCCTCCGGAGATGATCTCTCCGAAGAATGGCAGTCCATGGTCGGCGAAGAGGGCGCAGATGGTCAGGCGGGTGCTGCGCCGGAACGCATTCTCAATCAGGATGAAATTGATAGCCTGCTGGGCTTTTCAGTGTCTGACGAGGATGGTGGCGACAAGTCGGGCATTCGCGCCATTATTAATTCGGCGCTGGTGTCGTATGAACGCCTTCCCATGCTGGAGATTGTCTTCGACCGCCTCGTGCGATTGATGACGACCAGCTTGCGCAATTTCACATCGGACAATGTGGAGGTGAGCCTCGACAATATCTCGTCCATGCGTTTTGGCGATTATCTCAATTCCATTCCCTTGCCGGCGATTCTCTCGGTATTCCGCGCCAAACAGCTCGATAATTATGGATTGCTGACGGTTGATTCCAACCTGATCTATTCCATTGTCGACGTGTTGCTGGGTGGGCGTCGCGGCAATTCCGCCATGCGGATCGAAGGGCGGCCTTACACGACGATTGAGCGGACATTGGTTCAGCGCATGATCGAAGTCGTACTTCAGGATGCCAAGTCAGCTTTTGAACCGCTGACTCAGGTAGACTTTGCGCTGGAGCGGATTGAGACCAATCCGCGATTTGCTGCGATTGCCCGACCTGCTAATGCCGCCATTCTCGTAAAGCTCCGTGTTGATATGGAAGACCGTGGCGGTCGCATCGAATTGCTCCTGCCATACGCAACGCTCGAACCGATCCGGAAAATGCTGCTTCAGCAATTCATGGGTGAGAAGTTCGGTCGGGATAATATCTGGGAAAGCCACCTCGCGACCGAGCTTTGGTCTACCCAAATGGAAGTATCTGCCGTTCTGGACGAAATCCGCATGCCGTTGGGCAAGGTGATGGATATGAAAGTGGGCGACACCTTCTTCTTGGATGCGTCTTCCGACAGCGCTATCGAATTGAAATGCGGAAACGTTCCGCTTACCCGCGGACGAATGGGACGGCTCGGCTACAATGTCGCCGTTCGACTTGATGGACCGCTGACTTCCCGCGCAAAAAAAGCATTGTTGAGAAAAGCATGACCCTTGCCACACTCGTTTTTGAAGGTGCTGTTGCACTCCTCGTTTTGATCGCCGCTGTGATGTTGTGGCGGGTGGACGCGCGCTTGCGCGCGCTCCGTTCGGGACAGGATGGCATTCGGGCATCGATCATTGCACTGGATGAAGCGTCCGAGCGCGCACGGGCCAGCCTAGCGGGCCTTCAGCGCGCCGCGCGTGAGAGCGGCGAAACATTGGAAAGCAATGTTCGTAAAGCACAAGGCTTGTCGGATGAATTGCGCCTTCTGGTCGATGCTGGAGATAGGCAGGCCGAGGGGCTCGCCTCAAGACCGCGTCGCAAGACGATTGCCGAGCATTTCCCTGAGGGTGGCCGAAAAACAATTTATTCTGATCTGAAGGATGTGCGGTAATTATGCGCCCGGTTCGTCTCCTTGCCACGGCTGCCGTCCTTGCGGGCGGTCTCTTCGTTTTGAAAGCGCTTGAAGTCGGCGTTGGCGCTGCGGACGCTTTGGCCACCTGGAATTTGTCCGAGGAGACCGATGCCGACACGCATGACGCGACCGACGAAACGGTTTCACCACTGGCTGAAAACACGATTGGCGCAGCCACTTGCGCGCCGGCCCAGCCTTCAGCGGATCAATCGACGCTGTTTGCGGAACGTGTTGGGCTCAGCCCGTCTCAGCGAGATCTTTTGACCTCGCTAAGCGATCGCCGGAACGAGCTCGAAGCGCGTGATCGTGAACTCGATACGCGCGAACAATTGCTCGAAGCGGCAGAAATTCGCATTGACGGACGCATTACTGAATTGCGTGGCCTTCGCGATGATATCGAGACCTTGCTTGGAACACTCGATGCCGATGAAGAAGCAGAAATTGCCCGGCTTGTTTCAATTTATAATAATATGGAAGTGGACGCAGCCGCCGAACGCCTCGCCGCGCTCGACCCACAAACCCAAGTGCACATAGTAACACGCATGGCGGCCCGAAAGGCCGGCGAAATTATGGGTGAAATGAACGTTCGAGATGCGGCCTCGTTGACAGCGTTGATCGCGGCTCGGCGCACCGTTCCGGACACCGCAGCTGAGCTGGAGGCACGGATTGGCTCTGAGGGCTAACCTTCTTTCCTGCTTGATGGGCGTTGCGGTTTGCGCTTCGGCCTATGCGGCTGAGCCGGTCACGTTTTCCGTCGAACGCACCAATGGTGTGTCGCGTATACTCCTGACCTATCCGGAAGCCTTCGCTGATGAACGCCCAGGCGCAGAGGCCGAAATTTTGGGCGGTCAAGTTCTGGTCGTCAGTTTGACGGATTCGATTGAAGGCAGCGCAAGTGAAATCACCGCCCGGCTGGGTGATTTGGTGGCGTTAGCGCGCATTGACCCGGACGGAAATGCGTTGCGACTTGCTTTGCGGAACGCGGCCATCACGCCCCGAATTTCAACATCATATAATATGGTGGCAATCGATCTTGTTCCGGTGGGCGCATCGCCGCTGGCGAACATCATATCTCCGCGAGAGCGGGCCGAAATTGACGCAGCAGCGGCTGCCGCAGCTGCGCCGCCACCGCCGCCGCCTCCAGCGTTGAATGTGACGGTTTCGTTCGGTCAGGCGGCTGATTATACCCGCATAGAGCTCGTTTGGCCTGAGGTCGTGGCGTACGATCTCCTTCAGGACGGCAATGTCGCCACGGTTGAATTTTCTGCGCCCGCAGCAATGGACCTGGTCGAGTTGCGCACGACCCAGCCGCGATTGCTCGAAGACATCAATGGTGCACGCGGCGAAAACGACTACCGCCTCAGTATTACATTGGAGGAGGGCGCCACCGCCCGCATCTGGGATGAGGGGGAGCGTATCGTCATCGACCTTTTGGCGGACGGCGTCACCAACCCCACTGACGTGTTGGCTGCATTGGCCGCGCTTGCAGATGCGCAATCCCCCAGTGAGCCTGCATCAGAGGACCCGCAGGCGGAAACCGATCCAGTTGTATTGGCCGAGGTCGAGCCAGAAATTGAAGATACAGAAATTGAACCCGGTCAACCGATTCCGGTGCCGGAAGTTGAAGCGGATCATCTGAGCTATACGCCGGCACAGCGCGCCGATCCTGTGCCCGCCAGTGGTATTGTGCAGGCGGCTGTCAGCGAAGCCGACGGCGAATTGACCGCTACGTTTGAATGGGCCGCTCCGGTCGGCGCGGCTGTCTTCCGCAGAGGATCTGCCGTCTGGATTGTCTTTGACGCGCAAGCTGAACTGAACCTTGAAGAAATGGCGCACGGATCTCGCGGCCATGTGATTGGTTTTACAACAATTGAGGGACAGGACTTCACCGCTGCGCGCGTTGTTGTTCCGGAATCCACGCAAGCTGAAGTTTTCAATGACGGCGCGATTTGGCGCATTGTTTTGGCAGAGCGAATTGAATCGCCGCCACGTCCGATATCGGTCGAACGCGATGCGCGCCGGGGCACGTCTGCCCGTATCTTGGTTGAACTTGATGGCTTGGGGCATTCGCTCTGGGTCGATGACCCTGTTGTCGGTGACACTCTGGCAGTCATCACTGCCAACGGGCAAATTCAAGGTTCACCATCTCGCAGGGATTTCGTTGGCATGGCCCTTCTGCCATCCAGCCACGGTGCGGCCATGGAAGTCACTGCCGACGATGTTGTGATGACGACGCAGGGTGAAGTCGTGGTTTTTGCTCGGCCGGACGGTCTGGCCTTGTCACCAACGTCCGATAGCGTGTTGGCAGATGGCCGCCGCAGTCTGGATTCTCCTGCATTTATGGACGTTGAGCGGTGGCAGCGCGAGGGACGGTTCTGGCCGACCTATACAGAGCTCTACGGCCAAGCCGCGCGAGGCAATACCTCTGACCGGATCACATTGGCGCGTTACATGCTGGCCAACGGGCTCGCTGCAGAAACGATGGGCGTGGTCGATGTGGCCATAGACCGTGACCCTGCCATGCAGGGAAATGCGCATGCCCTGGCGTTGGTCGGCGTCGCCAGCTTGATGATGGGCCGTGTAGAAGATGCCAGACTGGCGTTCAATTCCCCGGAATTGCGCAATGATCCCGGCGCTGCGCCGTGGCAGGCTGTCATCGCTGCGGAACGCGAAGAATGGGAAGAGGCCAGCCGCCGGTTTGCGAACGCGCGCGAAGTGCTTTTCGACTACGCCCCGGAATGGCGCGCTCGGTTCCGCGTTACCCATGCAGAAACCGCTTTGGAATTGAACGATTTCGCCGCCGCGACTGAACTTTTGCGTCAACTGAACGGCGATAACCCTGTGCCGGAAATCGCGGCCCGGGCCGCCTGGCTCGAAGCCCGGCTCGCAGCGGCATCAGGAAATACTGCGGCGGCGTTGCGCGAGCTTGATATTCTGTCGACGTCGGCAATCCCGGAAATTGAAGCTCTGGCACTGTTGGAACTTTACAAGATCCGCATTGAGAACGATTTGATTTCGCCTACCGAAGCGGTCGAAGGCCTTGAAATGCTGCGTCTGCGCTGGCGTGGAGATACGACAGAGATGGAGACCATGAATTTGTTGGCCCAGCTCTATGTGCGCGAAGGGCAATATAGCGAAGGCTTGCGTCTGATGCAGAATGCTCGCGCACAATTCCCCGATACGCGCGCCGCCCGTCGTGCCGGTCAGGAAATGAGTCGCATCTTCAACGATTTGTTTCTGGACGGAGCGGCTGATCGGATGGACCCGATTGAGGCTGTCGCTCTGTTCTACGAGCACTCCTATATGACACCCATCGGGGCCGACGGAGATCGAATGATCCGTCGTTTGGCCGATCGTCTGGTCGCGTTTGATTTGCTGGAACCTGCAGCACAATTATTGGCCCACCAGGTCAATGAACGCTTGCGTGAGCCCGCTGCGCGGTCGCGCGTTGGAACTGATCTTGCTGTGATCTATCTTATGGATCACCGCCCTGCAGAAGCTCTGACCGTGATCCGCTCTACCCGCGTCGCAGGTCTGCCATCTGAACTCGTGGACGAACGTCGTATTCTCGAAGCCCGCGCATTGTCTGAACTTGGTCGGCATGAGCATGCGCTGGAATTGATTGAACGTGACACCACTGAAGAAGCTCGGCGCCTTCGCGCAGACGTCGCCTGGGCTCAACGAAACTGGCCAGATGCCGGTCGTCGCATCGAAGCGGCCCTGGCAGATCGTTGGAGCAACCCCCAACCGTTGACGATTGACGAACAGGCCGACGTTTTGCGTGCGGCCATTGCCTATAATCTGGCCGAAGATCGTGCGTCGATTGACCGCCTGACGACGCGCTACGGCACGCAAATGGCGGTCACGGACCAGGCCGAAGCTTTTGATGTACTCACCAGCGACACAGCCGTTAGCGGTGATGTTCAGATCGGTGATTTGGCGCGGCGGATTGCAGGCGTGGATACGCTGGATGCCTTTATGGGCCGCTTCCGTGATCGCTTTTCGGAAGACACTGACCCTGCCTAACTGGGCGGCGTAACAGTGGCAAAACTTTGAACAAGGCTTCCTGCGACCAGTCTCCAACCATCCACGAGCACGAAGAAAATCAGCTTGAACGGGAGTGAGATCACGATCGGCGGTAGCATCATCATGCCCATCGACATCAGGATGGATGCGACGACCAGATCAATAATCAAAAACGGGATGAAGAGCAGGAAGCCAATTTCGAAGGCACGCCTGAGCTCTGAAATCATGAAAGCCGGTGCGACAACGTGGAACGGGGTTTCTTGCGCGCTGGCCGGAGCATCCCCGGTCATAAATCCGATAAATAGACCCAGATCATCTTCGCGCGTATGTGCCAGCATGAAGGTTTTTACCGGCGCGCTCGATTGATCAAACGCTTCGGTGAGTTCGATATCCCCGTCCAGAAGAGGGCGAATGCCCTGCTCATAGGATTCGCTGAAAACCGGAGCCATGATGAAGCCGGTCAGGAACATGGCCAGCGAGATCAGGACGGCATTGGGAGGGCTCTGTTGCAGGCCGACGGCCGTCCGCAAGAGTGACAAGACCACCACGATCCGCACAAAGGAGGTCGTCATGATGACGATGGACGGAGCCAGAGATAAAACCGTCAACAACGCCATTAATTGAAGCACGCGTTCGGTCAGCGTGCCTTCATCGCCCAGGTCTAGCGACAGTCCCGGCCCGCCGGGTGCTGCCGCCCAGACACTTCCGCTGATCAGGAGAAAACCGCCAATCAGCGCAAAAAGTCCGGCCCAACTTTTGAGGCTCATGTCGAATTCCCTTCATCATGAGGCAGAATCGTTTCGCCTGCAGCCCCCAGCAAAAGTGCCTTTTCCTTGCCGTCGATCTCGATGATGACGATGCGGCGGCGCGGATCGAGAACGAGGCTCTCAACTACCTTCATGCGACGTTCGCGTTTCACGCCGGAAATCTGGCCGCGTGAAATGCCGACAATTATGCGGGTTAGCCAACCCTGCCTGGCGCCCAGCGCTAACAGGCCGAGTAAGCCCAACACCACAGCAAGCGCGGCGATGTATCGGGTGATATCGAGAACGTCCAAGGTGGGCAATTCCTTCCTGTTTAACGCGGCGTTAAGCGACGCGCTCCAGCTTCATACTCAACAGACCGGAGTAATGAGATGAGTCTGGATAACGCGCCAACACTGGCAATCTTGCGTGAGTCGATGGCTTTTCACAGTCAACGGCATGATTTGCTGACGCAGAACATCGCGAACGCCAATACGCCCGGCTACACGCCGCAAGATTTGTCCCAGGCCGATTTCCATCGGGCACTGCAACAGCAGCTGCGAAATTCCGCCACCGTATCGGCCGGAGAGCGTCGCTATACGGCACAAAATAGCCCCGATAGTCAGACGACAGTGAACGGTAATTCCGTGATCCTGGAGGAGCAAATGGTGCGCGCTCAGGAAAACCGGATGCAGTATGAAACCGCTCTGACGCTTTATCAGAAAAGCCTTGGCCTGATGCGCATGGCTGCGCGTCCGGTAGGCGGCTAGGAGATCGATAGATGACCGACGCAGCTGATGCTTTATCCGTCGCCGCAGCGGGCCTTCGCGCCCAGTCTGCGCGGATGCGGATCATTGCCGAGAACATTGCCAACGCAAACTCTACGGCATCGACGCCGGGCGGTGACCCTTATCGTCGCCAAATGCCGGTGTTTGAAGCCGAGCTCGACCGTGCAACGGGTCTTGAAACCGTTCGCATGAACCGCGCGACTCCGGATATGTCGGAGTTTCGTCTGGAGTATGAGCCGGGCCATCCGGCCGCGAATGACGATGGTTATGTACGCTATCCCAATGTTCAGACCCTTGTCGAATTGATGGATATGCGAGAAGCCCAACGCTCTTACGAGGCCAATCTCAACATGGTTGAATCCAGCAAGCGCATGATGGAGCGCGCGCTGGATCTCCTGCGCCGATAGGACATTAGATAATGGCAATGGACATCACAGCAGCCCTTAGTGCGTATCAGCAAGCCGCAGGTGCGGCAGGCGGAGCCGCTGCTAGCCCGGAAGTTGCGGCTGAAGGCCTCAAATTCACTGATATGGTGCAAGGTGCGCTGGAATCGACGAATGCCTCTTTGGTGCAAGCCGAACAGATGACCGCCAACGCGGCCACGGGTCAGGCCGAATTGGTGGATGTTGTCACCGCCGTTGCTGCCGCCGAGGTCCAGTTGGAAACCGTCATGGCCGTCCGTGATCAGGTAATCCGCGCCTATAACGACATTCTGAAAATGCCAATTTAGTTGTTCTCACCATCTGAAAGATAAAGGCCTCTGGATTGCTCCAGAGGCCTTTATTTGTTTCCGTAAGGTGTTTTCAACCCGACTTTACTCCGCCGTTTGAACAGCCTCGACCCACGCATTGACGCGCTCTTCCAGAATGTTGAGCGGCATGGCGCCTTGCGTCAGCACAACATCATGGAACCCGCCCATTGTGAAATCATCGCCGAGAGCGGACTGGGCTTCTCCGCGAAGACGCAAAATCTCGTTCATGCCGATTTTGTAGGCTGTCGCCTGGCCCGGGATCATGATGTAGCGGTCAATCGCATTGACGATGTCGCCCTGTGGATTGGGCGTGTTTTCTGCGAGGTATTCGACAGCTTCCTGACGCGACCAGCGGTAGTTATGCAATCCGGTATCGACGACGAGTCGACAAGCACGCCACAGCTCCATGGCGAGACGTCCGAAGTTGGAATACGGATCATCATAGAAGCCCATTTCAAGTGGCAGATATTCGGTATAGAGCCCCCAGCCTTCTGTGTAGGCCGTTACTCCACCAAAGCGTCGGAAGGACGGAACCCCTTCCAGCTCCTGCATGATGGCAAGCTGCATGTGGTGCCCGGGAATGCCCTCATGATAGGCGAGCGCTTCCATTTGATAGCTTGGCATATCGCTCATATCGCGAAGGTTTGCGTAGTAGCGACCCAGCCGTGTGCCATCTTCTGATGGGCGATTGTAGAAAGCCTTGCCTGCAGCCGCTTCACGGAAGGGTTCGACACGAACGACTTCCATATCCGCTTGCGGGAAAGTGTTGAAAAAGGCCGGCAGTGCCTCACGCATATCGTCGATAAGCGTGGTGGCGTCGGTCAAATAGGCGTCGCGGCCTTCATCGGTGTTTGGATAATAGAACTGCTCATCTGTCCGCATGAACTCGAAGAAGTCCTGCAATGTGCCCTCGAAGCCGACTTCAGTCATGATGTCGCGCATTTCGTCATGAATGCGGGCGACTTCGGCCAGACCCAGATTGTGAATCTCTTCCGGGGTCATTTCCGTGGTTGTGTAACCTTCCAGCAGAAAGGCGTAATAGTCAGCGCCATCAGGCAATGTCCAGGCACCGTCATCGTCATTTGCACCGGCTTCCATTTCCTCGAACATCGAAATCAAACGACCATAGACAGGCCGCATGACGTCGACCATCGCGGTTTCGGCCTCGGATATGAGACGCTCATGTTCCGCTTCTGAGAGGTCCAGTTCGGTCACCTTGCGGCGGAAGTCAGCCATGATCGGTGAATCTTCGCCGCTATCATCAAATGGATGCCCTGTGACAATGTTCTGCGTTGTCTGGATCATTGGTGGATAGGTCCAGCGCGCTGTCTGAACGCCCATCTCATAAGCCCGCCGGGCGTTTGCCATGGACTGGTCCAAATAGTCATCAACGCTGCTCAATCGACCGATATAGGCTTCGGCATCGGAAACATCCGCAACGCGATGCTGGCCGATCAGCAATGAGGCCACAAAACTGTGAGGCCCACCGCGCGGCGTAAACGTATATCCATGATCCTGCCAACGACGGCCTTCGATCGCACGTTCGGCATTTCGTTCGAACATGCGCCATGAAATTTGCGCGCTCTCGTCCAGCGCATCGAAATCAAATTCGGCACGCATCCGAGCCAAATTGGCTTCGGCGATAGCAACGCCTTCTTCGGCAAATTCTGGCGAGACGTCATTCCACTGGTCGTAATTCGTTTTCCGGCCAAGGAAGGTCTGCGCGATTGGTGATCGCGCGACGCCGGCCTCGTAGACGTCTTCGAACCAAGCATTCAGGCGTTCGGATTCGGCAACATCTATCTGCGTTTCGACGCCATCGTCGCCGTCATTATCGTTGTCGGCACTTGAACTTGAAACGTCATTGGCCGGGGTTTGTACCTCTGGCGTTTCGCCAGAAGGGCTACAGGCCGCGAGCAAAGCTGCCAGCGATACGGAGGTTAAAAAGGTTGGGAAATTTGTCATCAGAATTTACTCCTGTTCGGCATTGTCGCGACGGTCTTCGACATAGTCGTTGACCAATTCAGTCAGCACGGCCAGCGGAATCGATCCGTTGGTCAATACAACGTCATGGAATTCGCCGTAATCAAAGATATCTCCTAGCTCAGCCTGCGCATAATCGCGCAATTGCCGGATCCGGAGTTGACCGATTTTGTATGAGGTCGCCTGTCCCGGCCAGACGATGTAGCGCTCGACTTCACGGGTGACTTCTTCTTCGGTGAAGGATGTGTTTTCGAGAAGGAAATCAATGGAATCCTGACGGCTCCATTGCAGTGAATGTATGCCGGTATCGACGACAAGGCGACCCGCACGCCAGAGCTCATAAGCGAGTTGTCCAAAGCGCTGATACGGATCGGAAAACAGCTCCATCTCATTGCCGAGGCTTTCGGCATACAGCGCCCAGCCTTCGCCAAAGGCTGAGAGGTAGAGCATGCGCTGGAACATCGGCGTGTTTTCACGCTCAAGCGACAAAGTCAGCTGGAAATGGTGACCGGGAATGCCTTCGTGCATGGCCAGCGTTTCCATCTGGTAGACCGCCAGATTCCGCATATTTGAAGTATTGGCATAATAGACACCGGGGCGGGCCCCGTCCGGCGAGCCAGTATTATAAAATGCCGTGGGTGATCCTGCTGCGCGGAAAGGTTCAACTTCACGAACCACCATTTCGCCACGCGGAATTGTATCGAAATATTCAGGCACGGCGGCATCTACGCGTTCGAAGAATTCATTGACCTCGGAAATATATTGAGCACGGCCTTCATCTGTATCCGGGTAATAAAATTGTTCGTCCGTACGCATGAATTCGAAGAATTCCTGCAAAGAACCGTCAAAGCCAACTTCATCCCTGATGGCGCGCATTTCGTTATGAATCCGCTCTATCTCTGCCATCCCGGTGTCGTGGATTTCTTGGGCAGATAGATCCGGCAATGTCGTGAATGTCGCCAGTTGTGACTGATAGTATTCTTCGCCGCGTGGTAGCTTCCATGCGCCATCGCGATCATCGGTCATGGCCTCATGGCGTTCGAACATGGCGATAAGGTCGCGATATGCGGGACCAATCTCGTCTGCCATTACGGCGCTCGCCCGCGCGATGAGCGCATCTGCTGCGCTATCATCAAGGCCCAAACCTTCAACCTTAGCCGTGAAGTCAGCGAGCAGCGGGGAAGGGCTGTCGCTATCATCAAAAGGGGTGCCGGTGATGAGATTGCTTGTATTTCCGATCAGATATTGAAAGGCAAAACGCGGTGGGATGACGCCATTATTGGCGCGCTCGTCAGCCTGAGAAATAAGGTCGACTAAGGCAGGAGCAATGCCTTCCAGTCTCGAAATGTATGCTTCCGCATGGTCTGTATTTTCTACCCGATGCTGGCTGATCAGCAAGGTTGGAAAGCCGGTGTGCGGACCAAACATCTGCGTAAAAATATAGGTTTGATCACGGAAAGAATGTTGGCGAATCCCATTCTCCGCCAGATATTCAAAAATCCGATACGAGACCTGCGCATCATCATTCAAGGCATCGAAATCGAAGTTGTTGCGCAAATAGGCCAGCCGCTCGATCCGGCGGCCATTGGCAGCTACGGCAGCCTCATCGGATACTGGATCCCATTGGCCGTAGGCTTCCAGATCGTCAATCCGTCCAAGTTGGGTGAGGGTGGTTGGAGAGTATTGCAAATCCTCTTCGAAGAGTTGGTCAAACCAGGCCATAAGTCGTTCAGATTCGGCCTGGTCCTCGACTACCGCTTCCGGTGCCGCAGTTTCGCCTGGTGCAGACGACGTTTCAGCCGGCACAGCATCGGCGTCCGTGTTACTGGCCGGTTGGCTACAGGCGGCGAGCAGGGCCAAGCTTGATGCGCTGGCCAGCAAGATACGAAGAGTCATATGTCTGTCCTCCCCAGGACGTTGTTATTCAGCAAGTTTCTCTGCGATATAGGCATCTACGAGTTCACTCAGCAGCGTCAGCGGAACCGAGCCATTGCTGAGGACGACATCGTGGAATTCGCCATAGTCGAAATCATTGCCCAGCGCGGTCATAGTGCGTTGACGTAGATCCAGAATGGTCAGCATTCCCACTTTGTAGGACATGGCTTGGCCCGGCCAGACGATGTAGCGACGGACCTCATTTCGAATGTCGCCTTCGGTCATAGGCGTGTTGGCGAGCATGTAATCCATCGCCTCTTGTTCGCTCCAGTCGTAGAAATGAATGCCGGTATCAACGACCATGCGCGCGGCCCGGAAGACTTCGTAGCCCAAGCGGCCAAAATCTTGATAGGGGTCAGTAAAGAAGCCCATATCCTTGCCCAGATTCTCCGAATAGAGCGCCCAACCTTCACCGTAGGCGGAATACCAGGTGACGCGCTGGAACATCGGAACTTCGTCTAGCTCCTGAGCGATCGCACTTTGCATATGGTGGCCTGGCAGGCCTTCATGATAGGCAAGGGATTCCATCTGATAGACCGGCAATTCGCTCATCTGGGACAGATTCACATAATAGGCACCGGGGGCCGAACCATCGAGTGGACCGGGCTCATAAAAAGCGCCTGTCGCCGTCTCAATGCGGTATTGTTCAACAGCGCGAACGTCCATTTCTGCCTGTGGCAAACGACCGAAAAACTCCGGTAGCCGCTCATTGATTGTGTCGAGCATGACTGTCGCTTCATCGAGATACCGTTGCCGCCCCTCTTCGGTGTCGGGATAGTAAAACTCCTCGCTCTCGCGAAGGTGAGTGAAGAAGTCTTGAAGCGAGCCGTCAAATTCTACCTGAGCGATGATATCGCGCATCTCACCGTGAATGCGCTCAACTTCAGTCAGACCAGTGTTATGGACCATTTCAGCCGTCATATCGTCGCGGGTCGTATAATTGGCGACGCGGGCTTCGTAATAGGCCGCGCCCCGTGGCAGACGCGATACGCCGTCGATTTCTAACTCTTCGGCGACGTCGGCATGGGTCTCCATGGTCGCGATCAAACGCTCATAGGCCGGACCAACAGATTCAAGCAGTGCCGTTTGAGCAGCCGCGCGCAAGGCATCGGCATCGTCCTCGGAAATTTCGATCCCGGCCAGTTTTTCGTTGAAATCAGCCCAAAGCGGAGAATCCTCGCCGCTTTCGTCAAATGGTGCGCCGGTAATAATTCCCCGCGCCGTATTGATGATCGTGGGATAGGCGAAAGCAGGCGGTAACACACTCTGACGCGCACGTTCATCCGCTTGTGCGACGAGGACATCAAGCTGAGCGCCCAGACCATCAAGGCGACGCACATAGGCTTCAGCCTGATCTGCATTCCGAACACGATGATATCCGATCAACATGGCCGGCATGTCGCTGTGTGGGCCGAAGAATTGCGTAAAGATATAATTGTGATCCCAGAATTCACCTTGTTCCAGGCGGTTTTCGAGAACAAATTCTGCAAATCGATAAGAGACCTGAGCCTGCGGCGTCAAAGCATCGTAATCGAAATCATTATGCAATCCGTCCAGATCGGCCTGCGCGCGCGCTTGCCCGCCTTGAAAAGCTTCGAATGATGGATCATCCCAACGCCCATACGCTTCGTTGTCATCGACAATGCCGAAATAGGTCTGCGTCTGCGGGCTGAGCGCCAATTCTCTTTGGAACTGCGCGTCGAAGGCCGCCATGAGGCGCTCGGTTTCAGTCTGGACTTCAGCGTCCGCCTGCTCATCAGCAGGATCGATTACTTCTGCGGGCTGCGTCGTGTCAGACGCCACATCTTCTGAACAACCTGCCAACAGCGCGAAAGCGCTCACACCAACCAAAAAATGACGCATCTAAAACTCCCCGAGAATGAAAA
>Ga0316204_10008262_pt1 | contig 14595 bp, 16 predicted proteins | sample 6monrhotite_MG_2_FD_205661 | JGI IMG/M metagenome (GOLD analysis project Ga0316204, IMG submission 205661) | Microbial mat bacterial communities from mineral coupon in-situ incubated in ocean water Damariscotta River, Maine, United States -... | ecosystem: Environmental > Aquatic > Marine >...
ACATCATTGGTTACTACATTTCCCAAGACCCTAAAAGCATGATGCTCATGCAGCCAACCCAACGCGACTTGCAAACGTGGATGGAGGCAAAACTCAATCCCTTGCTTAATGACACACCCTCCCTTGCTGAGCGAGTCGCCAAGCCTCGCGCACGCTCAGGGGTTAACAATCAGAATATGAAATCCTACCCAGGTGGATATTTGATGTTTGCCTACTCAGGTTCAAGCAATACCATGCGAGGGCGTTCTGCTCCTGTGATTCTTTGTGATGAAATAGACGGCTACGAAACAACAGAAGAAGGCGACCCCGTTAATTTGCTCTGGCAACGTGCGGCAACCTTTGGCGACCAACGAAAACTCGTACTGACCTCAACGCCAACGATTAAAGGCGCATCACGTATAGAAACAGCCTTTGAACAAGGGGATAAACGCCGTTTTCATGTGCCTTGTCCTCACTGTAACACTTTTCAAACCTTGCAATGGTCACAAGTCAAATGGGATAAAAAGGAGGGTGAACATTTACCGGATACTGCCTTTTATGTGTGTGGGCAATGTGGTGGCATTATCCGAGATGCGGATAAACTTGCGATGTTACGCCTTGGAAAATGGGTGGCTGAAAAAGAATTTAAAGGGCATGCCAGTTTCCATTTAAACGAGTTGTACTCCCCGTGGCGTAAATTCTCAGACATCGTTAAATCCTTCTTAGAGAAAAAGGCAAGCCATGACTTGCAGTCCTTTGTGAATGTCTCGCTGGCTGAAACGTGGGAAGAAAAAAGCGAGTCCGTGGATGAGCAAAGTTTAATTTCGCGCACAGAAAGTTATTTAGCTCCTGTCCCTCAAGGCGCATGCTTTTTAACGGCTGGTATTGATATGCAAATGGATAGACTGGAAGTTGAAATAGTCGGTTGGGGAGTAGGGCTTGAATCATGGTCAGTGGATTATCGAATTTTGCACGGCAACCCAATGCATGATGATGTATGGCGAGAACTCGATAAGCTGCTTTCTGAATCGTTTACGCATGAAAGTGGAGCCGTGCTGTCTATCGGTAGTGCGTGCATTGATACCGGAGGCGGTGAGGGTACAACCCAAGCGTGCTATGAATACATCAGGCGTCGCAGCTCAGGACGATTATTTGGAATAAAAGGTGTTAGTGGTTTTAACAGGCCGCTGGTAAGTGCACCGTCTAGACGCCAAAGTGGCAAAAACCAACGCCCCATTGATTTGTATACCATCGGTGTGGATGAGGCAAAAACACTCATCTACAAACAGTTACAAATTTCCGAATCTGGGGCGGGCTTTTGTCACTTTCCAGACTTCTACAATGAGGAATATTTTTTACAGCTTACCGCAGAAAAACGATTCATCCGCTATCACAAAGGTTTCCAGCGACCCGAGTGGCGCAATGTGAGAGCCAACAAACGAAATGAAGCCCTTGATTGTCGGGTCTACGCGTTAGCAGCCTTAAAAATCATAGCCCCCAATCTTAACCAGCTTAATGAGTTGCTCAATAAAAAAGAGGAAACCGAGAATGATTTTCGCAAAAAAACGAAGGTTTTAGCGAATAAGGCTTGCCATAATAGTTTCATACCACGCCCCAAGACTCCATCTTGGCGCGAACTTTAAACCCTGTAAGCCTCAAGGTTATCTCCTCCCTTAAGGCTTTTTTAAGAGCTATGACTATTAATCTTGATTTTGCAAAAAAAACACTCAACGCATTAGAAGCCGCCATTGAAGGTCGTGCAAACCAATCGATGCAATCAATGACCATCGGTGGCAAAGCGGTTGGCATGATGAGTCTCACCGAGCAACTGGATTGCCGCGAACGCTTATTACGCGAGATAAATAGTGCATCAAGGCAAGGATTGTTTAAAACAGCACGGGTGAGATTTGATGTTTAAGCGGCGCGAAAAAAAACATCCTCAAAAAAATATCACACAGCGTGTGGCAAACTTTAAAACAAATTTTAAACGCTATTTAACCGATGAGTTGGAGTCTGTCCTTCAAGGCTGGCGCACGGGTGATACCAGCATTGATGCAACATTAAATCGTCATCACCGTAATACAGTATCGCGTGCGCGTGAGCAACACCGCAAAAACGATTATGTAAAACGCTATTTTCAGTTATTAAAAACGAATGTCATAGGCCCTGATGGCATTGTATTACACGCTCTCATGACTGATTCAAACGGCAAACGCAAAAAGAAAAAAAATGCCAGCCTTGAAAGTGCGTGGCAGAAATGGAAGAAAAAAGAGTATTGCGATATTCAAGGCAAACTTAACTTTATTCAAATGCAGCAAGTCATATTAACGACTGTGGCACAAGACGGTGAGGCGATTATCCACCTGATTGACGATGCGGATAACCCCTTTGGGCTATCACTTCAATTAATCGACAGCACACGCTTAGATATTGATAACAACAAGAAGCTAAAAAATCATTATTACATTAGAAACAGTATTGAATTTAACCCGCATGGCAAACCGATTGCCTATCATATTTTAGACAGCGATGAAGAAGGCAATAGCAGCCAAAAAAAATACCAGCGCATAGCCGCTGATAAAATCATTCATCTTTTTCAAACCGATTTTGTCGGCCAAAATCGCGGTATGCCATGGGTTGCAACAGCACTCTTTCGCATGAAAATGTTAGATAGCTACCAAGACGCAGCCATTATTAATGCCAATTCAACAGCACGCAAAATTGCCTTTTTTAAAAAGCAATACAGTGATGCGCTTGATGCTGAGAATACCCCCATCTTTCAAGATGAGCATATCGGCTATGGGATTATCCCCGATGGGTATGAAATGACGTCATTTGATAGCCAGTACCCTAACGGAGAAATAGAGCCTTTCACCAAAAACATTTTACGTGGTATCGCCAGTGGGTTAGGTGTGAGTTATAACTCGCTAGCCTCTGATTTAGAAGGGGTAAACTATTCGAGCCTTCGCCAAGGGGCAATTGATGAGCGCGATAACTACCGGACTATTCAAAACTGGTTTATTCATGCTTTTTTAATGCCTCTTTATGAAAAGTGGCTAGAGAAAGCATTGCTATTTAATGCGATTAACGGGCTTTCTAATAGCGACTTTGAACAGGCTTTAGACGTGCGTTTCCAAGCGCGTCGCTGGCAATGGGTCGATCCCGCTAAAGAGATGACTGCTTTTGAGAAGAAGCTTAATCTAGGGGTTACTACCCGTGATGACATTATTCGCGAAATGGGGAGTGACCCCGAGCATGTCTTTAACCAGTTACAGCACGAAAATGAACAGCTTGCCGAATACGGGCTTACCCACCTATTAAACCCAACGCCAACCCCCTCACCTAAGGACTTAACCCCTGATGACAACACAAAACGCGATTAGCAAACGCAGTGTCACCATTAGCGCACAAAACATCGATGTCGATAAGCGCACCGTGACACTCGCTTTTTCAAGCAACAAACCGTATAAGCGCCACTTTGGCGATGAAATCTTACAGCATGATGCGCAAAACGTACGCATGCAACGCCTAGAGAATAACGCAGCCCTGTTACTCGATCACGACTGGACTCGCCAAATTGGTGTAGTTGAACGTGCTTGGCTTGAAGATGGCAAAGGGCGTGCTGTGGTGCGTTTCAGTAAAAGCGCGCTGGCTGAAGAAATTTTCCAAGATGTTGTTGATGGCATTCGCCAGCACATCAGTGTTGGCTATGCTGTGTATGACATACAAGCTAATGAGGATAACGAAAAACAGTTTAACGTCACTGACTGGGAGCCTTTAGAAATAAGCGTTGTCAGTGTCCCGGCAGACATCAGTGTGGGTGTCGGTCGTCATTTAGAATCCATCTTACCGTCCACTCAAAAGGAACCAACCACCATGAACAAAGAAGAATTAAACACAAAGGCCGTCGAGCAAGGAGCAGATAATGAACGCAAACGCGTTAATGAACTCTTAGAGCTTGGCAAGCGCTACGGTTATGAAAAGGCCCAAAATCAATTTATTCAAGAAGGAAAAACATCTGAGCAATTTCGCCAATACATTATGGATGAAATGCATGAAAAAGGTAGCAAACCATTAAAGGATAATTCACAAGTTAAAATAGGTTTAAGTGACAAAGAAGCCCGTCAATTTAGCTTCCAACGTGCTTTAAATTATTTGATTCAACCAAACTCAACAAAAGCGCGTGATGAGGCTGCTTTTGAGCTTGATGTGAGCGAACAAGCTCAGCGTCAGGGTATGCAGGTAGGTGGTGGCATTGCTGTACCCTACGAAGTATTAGCAAGAACAACAACGCACACAATGACAGGTCTTGAGGGTGACTCGTCTAATGCGAGCGGTACGATTAAACAAAGCTATTTAGATGGCTCTTTCATTGATATTTTAAACAATCAATCGGTCACTTTACAGTTAGCGACACATATGACTAACTTAAGTGGTTACATTAAAATTCCTAAGCAAACCGATTCAACCAAAGCCTTTTGGGTCGGTGAGATGGAAGCAGCAGGGCACTCTCAAGTGGGCTTTGACTCCATTGATATGCAACCGCGTACAATCGGGGTTGCAACGTCTGTCACCAAAGAGCTACTCGCTAATTCAGCCAGCAATGTTGAGGCAATTATCAAACGTGATATGGCAACTCAAGCAGCCCTTGCTATTGATTATGCCGCACTTTATGGGGAAGGTAATAAGCAACCGCTAGGTCTTGTGAAGACACCGGGCATTCAAACGTATGACTATGCTGATATGATGCAATTTGCTGATTTTGTCGAGCTTGAAAAAATCATCGCTTCAAAAAATGCCACAGGACAAGCCATGACCTTTGTCATGAATCCTGCTGATTACAGCCAAACAAAGTTAATTCCCAGAGGCAATGGCATACAAGCCCCTATTGTTGATAGTAACGGGACAATTAATGGCTTTAGCGTTCATGCGAGCAATCAAATCCCTAAAGGCCAGCTCTTTTTTGGCAATTTCACTGATTTAGTCGTTGGAAGCTGGGGAGGTATAGAGCTTAATGTCGATCCTCTCACTCAATTAGAGTCACGTGTGATTAAAATTGTCATGCATCAAAACTTGGATTTTGCGGTTAGACGTACAGAGTCTTTTGTTATTGCCAATAAAGCCGCTGCTTTAAAAAAAGGGGCTAAGTAATGGGAAGGCAGAAAATAGAGTTATTACGCAGTATTTGGCACGATGGGCACATGCAGCCCATCGGCAGTGTTATTGAAACAGAATGTGAACACGCTGATTTTTTAGTCGAAAGAGAAAAGGCAGTCCTTGTTGCCGAGCTTGCGATAGAGCGCCAGAAAAAGAAAAAAAAGGCATCAACCATTGAAAAAAAACAAACGCCGGCCGTTAAAAAATAAAAGAACAACAATAAAGGCCTGCTATGCATAAAATATTCAACGAAGCGTTTTTTAATAGTCCCATTGCTGTGACTGCTCGCTCTTACTTGCCCGATGAAGGCGCAGTACTTATCTTTAACGGGATATTTTCAGCACTTGATATCACCGAGCATCTCTCACATGCGCTAACACTGGAAACAGAGAGTGTGATTTTCTTTGCAGCATTTGAAGATGTGATGCAGTTACGCCGTGGGCAAGAGATTTCAATCGAAGGTAAAGACTATAAAATCACCGCGATTCGATTCGCCGATGGGGTGGGGGAATTACAACTTTGCCCAATGTAGTCGATTTAAACGTTGATAACAAAGCACTCGATTCAATTGCAAGGTCAATGGCGGCAACCGAAAAAGACATTCATCTTGCACTAACGCGTGCGCTTCGTAAAACAACACGCTGGGTGATTACCCATCTTGCACGAGAACTCGCTCGGGATACTGGTCTTCCCAATGCTGTGATTAAACGGCGATTAAAAAGCCATATCGATGCAAAAACCCATCAATCACGCATTTGGCTAGGTTTATCGCCCATTTCAGCAGGGTATTTAAAGCCCAACGCTATGGTTGGTGGCGTTAAGGCAGGCAATACCCTGTTTAAAAGTGCTTTTCTTGTCAAAAACAGCGCTAAACCGCAAGTTTTTAAGCGTGTAAGCAAAGCGCGCTTGCCAATTGAGCGGCAAACTGTGAGTATTGAGAAACAGGCTGATACCGTGATAGAAGTTAATATCATGCCAACAATGAATAAACGATTACAAACCCTATTTACTCAGGAATTACGATGGATTTTAAGCCAACAACAATAGCAGAATTTCAATGTCACGCGATAGAAACACTCCTAAGAGAGTTTCCAAATCTTAAAACCGGTGGTTTTAATAGCCGGATTGAGGGAAGAGTGGCAACACCTGCCGTTTTTTTAGAGCTAACCGAATTTAGTTACCCCGATAACGTGCCACCCGATGATTGCACTCTAGATTGTCAGTTTAGCTTAAAGCTTGTGGGTTCATCATTAGTTGACGACCCGGTGATTCAATTAGAAGACTTAGCGATTGAAATCAGTCGCTTTATTCGCGGTAATCGCTGGGATATTTATGCCGAGCCTGCGATAGTTATCAGCTCCACAGCCGATGAGTTTAGCCCGCACGATGAAGCCTATCGGGTATGGGAAATTCGTTTCAATCAATCCATTGCAATTAAAGAACATCTGTTTATGCTTGAAAAGCCTTCTATGGAAGAACCCCCAGAATTGCGCAGCGGTCAATAATTATGCAAGCGGGGCTTACTGACTTAAACGCACGCATTGCTAATCTTATTCGTATTGGTACTGTCGCTGAAGTAAATTACTCCACCGCTCGTGTGCGTGTTGATTTGGGAAATTCAAAAACTAATTGGCTTGCTTGGGTATCAATGACCACAGGGGCCACCAGTAGTTGGCTTGCACCTGACGTTGGCGAGCAAGTGGTAATACTCTCACCGAGTGGGCAAATAAACCAAGGGGTGGTTATTAATGGGCTTTATCATAATGACGCGCCACCACCTAGTAACGCACGCGATGAATTCATGATTAAGTTTGGTGACGGCACCCAAATTTCGCACCTTACTGGTGCTAAGCACACCTGTATTCGAAGCACAGGAAATGTTACTGTTCATGCCGCCGAGCGCATTGTTATCGAATCCAATGAAAACGTCAATATTAAGGCTAAAAATGTGACGATTACGGGCGATTCAGTGGCTATTGATTGCGAAAACACCACCTTTAACGGCAATATCCAGGCAACCGGCATCATTTCAGCAAAAAACATTTAGTTTTCGCAAAAAAACGAAGGTTTCACCCCGTGTTCACCGTCATACTTGCATCATGAACGGTACAAACGCAAACACAGGCAAGCTTTTGGGCGGCCTTAATCATGTAAAACAAAGTGTTGAAGATATTTTAACAACACCGCTTAATACTCGCGTTATGCGACGTGATTATGGCTCAGCCCTTTTTGATTTGATAGACAAGCCACTTAACGGTGAAACGAAGCTTGATATTATCGCAGCTACCGCCGAGGCCCTCGCCCGCTGGGAAACGCGCTTTATCCTTGAGCGTGTTGTGCTTTCCCAACAAGAAGGCAAAGTGATTTTAAGTCTGTTTGGGCAATATAAAAATAACCTCACCCAAATCGAGGTGCGCCTATGAGTATTCGAGGCCAAATCGATTTATCCAAACTTTCAAAGCCTGACATTATTAAGCTGCCGACTAGTGAAGAAATCTATCAACGATTACTGACTCAGCTTCAAACTACATTGCCTGAGTTTGACGCCACTGTTGAAAGTGATCCAGCCGTTAAAATTTTACAAGCAGCAGCCTTTTGTTGTGAGCGAATGCTGCATGATGTTAACTCAGCAGGTCATCAAGTGATGCTGGCCTTTGCTGCAAAAGAAAATCTCGATCACTTAGGCGCGCTTGTCGGTGTTAAACGCTTTTTAGTCTCAAAGGGTGACGATTCAAAAATCCCACCGACGCCCGATGTCTATGAGAGTGATGAGACTTTCCGAGCGCGTATTCAAAAAGCCCCTGAGAGTTTTACCAATGCAGGCAGTCATGGCAGTTATGTTTTTCATGCGTTAAGTTCTCACCACGACGTTGATGATGTTGCGGTGTATTCAGAGTCCCCCGGTGTTGTGAATGTCGTTGTTCTTTCAAAGCAAGACAATGGTAATGCCTCTCAAGATTTATTAGAAACGGTAAACAACCGATTATCAGCCGATGAAGTTCGCCCTTTAACCGATTTTGTCAAAGTTGGTGGGGCTGAAATTTTAGAATTTGACGTATCAATTAAAGCTTATGTGAAACAAGGCCCAGATGCGCTTGTTGTGGTTAATGAAGCCAAACAAAAGCTTGAAGAGTATTTAAACTCACATTTTAAACTCGGTGAAACCATCGCCCTTTCGCGTATTTACGGGGCTTTTGCCAGTGACAACATTGAACGTGTGGAAGTCACACCAAACCCTGTTTTTGACACGAAAATAAAACCCAACCAAGCAGCACGATGTGCGAATATTTCAGTTAAAACCGAGGTGGTAGGATGAATTTATTACCACCGAACGCAAGTCCCACCGAAAAGGCATTGTGTGAATCCGTCACACCACTCTTTAATACGCCTTTTGATATAACCTTCCTCTACCAACCCGCAACTTGTCCAACTTCGCTCCTACCTTTTTTGGGTTGGTCTGTTTCAGTGGATAACTGGAATGAAAGTTTAAGTGAAAACCAAAAGCGCCATGCGATTGGCTCAAGTATTGATGTGCATCGCAAAAAAGGAACACGAGCGGCAATGAATACCGCTCTTGATTCACTTGGGCTTAATGTGTCTTTTAAAGAATGGTTTGAACAAACACCTCTTGCCTGCCCTTTTACTTTTAGCGTTAAAGTGGATGTTCAAGACAAGCCTTTTGTTGAGCGCGAATTACGCCTGCTTGAGCAAACTATTGCCGCGACAAAAAATGCGCGCAGTCATTTAAGTGCAATAACCCTTTTTACAAAAACCAACGCACAAGATGCACCGGGAATTTATAAGAAAATGGGTAGCTCGACATTCATAGGCCCCATGATTAACCCGGTTATCACAACACGCGCTATTGATAATACGCGTTGCTTTGAAAAATCAGGTGCAACGACTTTTGTTAATAGCTGGATGCCTTTTCGCATTCAAACAACCTGTCATCAACACACCTATTCTCAACTTAAAACAGCAGGGATTACCCGACTTCACAACGAGGAACAATCGTGAGTAATTATTATTCCATTATCACCGAGCGCGGTCTTGAAAAGCTCACTTTATCCAAGGCAAACGGCAAAGCGGTGAGACTTAAAACCATTGCTATCGGCGATGCCGCGGGCAATGATGACGCTTTACCCGCGGCCAATCAAAGTGCATTAATTAGAGAGGTTTATCGCGCAGAAATTAATCGGCTTTTTCAACACGAGCAGGATGCGAACATCTTGGTCGCTGAACTTCACATCCCCTCAAACGTAGGCGGTTTTATTATTCGTGAGGCGGGCATTTTTGATGAAGACGGTGAGCTTTTCGCCGTTGGTCGCTACCCTGCGACTGTTAAGCCTAATTTAAGTGATGGGATTTCACGCGAAGAGATTGTGCAGCTTGCGATAGCGCATAGTAATAACAGTCAAATTGAGCTAAAAATCGACCCATCGATTGTCATGGCCTCTCGCGCCTATGTTGATACAAGGATTTTAGAATCGCATCGAGAAGACCATGAAGATAGAACAATTATTCATGTTGGGGCTGACGGTGACTTCCCCGATTTACAATCAGCTTGGGATTCAGTGAGAGGTAAACGAATTGCAGCGCCACTTGTCTTTAAGCTTAAAAAAGGCGTTCATACAATCAATAAAGGGATTTATTTAAGCCATCCTCCCATTGGTAATAATATCTATATAGAAGGCGAGATATCTAACCCTGATGATGTTTCTATTACAGCCAATTACGCTGAAAGTACCGATATCATTTGCGTTGATGGTGTCCCAGCTTTACATATTAACGGACTAACAATTAAAGGCAATGATTATCAAAAAATAGGTTTAAGAGTAACGCAATCTAACGTAATTAGCTCATCATCGCTTAAAACAGTGAAGACAAGGATAGGTATCTGCGCTCAGTTTAACTCGTCATTTATTAGCAATAATAGTGAAGCAAGAGATACCGATCGCGGCATGTACGCTGATTACAATAGCACCCTATATTTAAACATCCCCACTGTATCTTGTTTGAAAAAAGAAGGAAATGCACGAGGCACTTCTGGGGTAGAGTGCTCTGTTAATAGTTGCGCCAACATTGTTAACGGGACAATAAGCAATGCAACACATGGCACATACGCCGTCAATATGAGTTCGTTACTTGTATCAGGCACATCTATCGAAAAATGCGCTTTAGGGCTTAGCGCTAATAATAACGGCTATATTAACTCAAATGACACAACAATTAGCGACTGCGATTACGGAATCTATGCGCACCTCAAATCATTCTGTTGTTTAAGCGATATGTTCATTAACTCTTGTACGGTGGGTTTTAGTGCAGTATTGGGATCGATGATACGCTCAAACACCCCGCCCAACAACATCAAAAACTGCCCCACGCCTTATAACCCACCGGGCCATGGAATAATGGGCGAGTATCACTCTTTCATCTATCGCGACAAATTATAGGAACCACTATGCATTACGACGACATAAGAGAAAGCCACTACAACCAAATGCCTCCACCGATTATTTCAGAAAAAGAGCGGTGCAGAGGCGCTATTTATAGCCAAGCAGGCGATGACAGAAGTATTTTAGGACGCACCAATGACATGACAGCATGGCTTTACCTAAGCCTCACTAAACTCCTTCAAGCGATACAGAACGAAGAAATTACAAATATTCAAACAACAGCAAAATCAATCCTAGATGAATGCAGCGACACCGCGTCATTTGAATCAACCGTTGATTTAAAAGGCGCTGATGCCGTTATTAGTCGATTTGTAGAAAACAACAATGACATCGAAGCAGTACTAAAAGAGCAATACAAATTAAAGGAGCAAGCAAACAATGGCTGAACAATTTTTACACGGCGTTGAAGTCGTTGAAGAGAGTGTTGGACCACGTCCTGTTCAAACGGTTAAATCCAGTGTTATTGGTATTGTTGGTACTGCCCCTGATGCCAGAGGTGCCCAGCCTGCTAAAGTCATTGTTAGGCAAGCGGGCTGTACGTTTGAAGTACGTGCAAAAACACCCGGTATCCTCGGTAACAATATAAGTTTTAAAATCGAAAACGGTGAACAATCATCGGTTGGCGTTAACAGTAATGAGATTACTTTTACACTGAACTTTGAAGCCGAAGAAGCTATTAAAGCCCTTGGTTTAAAAACGCTACTGGAAAAGAACGCTCAAGCATCAAGCTTGATTGCCGTTGAAGTCATTAAGGATGGGGCGCTTGTACCGACGGTTAAATCAGTTTATCTTGCCAACGGACAAGACGATCCCCTCCCCTTAAATACCCCTACCCTTATCACAAGCCCTAGCTTTCTAGCCCAACTTGGACGTCAAGGCAGCCTTTATACAGGACTTACCGGCATATTCGATCAAACAGGTGCCATGGTCATTGCGGTGCGTGTTGAAGAAGGCAAAAACGAGAGTGAAACACTGAGTAACATCATTGGTGGCATTGATGATTTAACAGGTCAATATACAGGTCTTTATGCATTAAAAGCCGCAGAAACAGCCACCGGAGTTAAGCCTCGCATTTTAATCGCACCTCGCTTTAGTGATGAGCTCTCAGTTGCCAAAAAAATCGATATTATCGCGCAAAGCTTAAAAGCAGTTGGCATTGTTGATGGTCCAAATTTAAGCGATGTGCATGCGGTGCAAATGCGTGCAAAGTTTGGTAGTGACAGGCTTTTTATTGTTGAACCAAGTGTAGAAATTTTTGAAGACGGCACAACCAAACGAGTGCCAGCATCTCCTTATGTCGCGGGTCTTATCGCTAAAATAGACAATGAACACGGCTTTTGGCATTCCCCAAGTAATCATGAAATCAGTGGCATTACAGGTTTATCAAGACCGATTGATTTCTCACTAGGTGATGCTAATTGTGCCGCTAACTACCTTAATGAAAATGATGTCGCCACCATTATTCGCAAAGACGGCTTTAGGCTGTGGGGAAATCGCACAACATCAAGCGATAAACGTTTTGCCTTTTTATGTGTCAGGCGTACTGCTGACATGATTAACGATTCATTACAACGCGCTATTTTATGGGCTAACGATAAGCCGATGAGTGAGAACTTCATCGATAGCATTGTTGAAAGTGTTAACGCGTATTTGCGCCACCTTCGAAGTATTGGTGCTATTGTTAACGGCGAGGCTTTTGCCAACCCCGAGCTTAATCAACCAAGTGACATCGAGCAAGGCAAACTCACTATCGATTTTGATTTTACGCCAATGTATCCAGCCGAACATATCACACTAAGAAGTCAAATCACTAACCAATACTTAAAGGAAATTGTTTAATGGCTACACGAAAAATTTTAAAAAACTTCAACCTCCTTTTAGATGGGACGGGCTATCTTGGTAAAGTCGAGGAAGTCACACTGCCTAATATGGCTTGGAAAATTGAAGAGTTTCAAGGTGGCGGTATGCTCGCCCCTCAGTCGGTCAAAATGGGCATGGAAAAACTCACCACAAGCTTTGTCATTAAAAGCTTAGAAACGAAAGTCATTAGCGCATTGGGTGGGCCATCAAACAAAGATTTAAGCCTCACGGTCCGAGGGGCTGTCGAAGACAATAACAGCACCACACCAATTCGCGTTGAGATGCGCGGCATTGTCATAGGTGTTGAGCCAGGCAGCCTCAAAGTGGGGGAAGCAGCTGGCCTCACCTGCAACATGGATTTAAATTACATCAAATTTTTAGAAAACAATAAAGAAATTTACGAGATAGACATCCCTAACCACGTTTTTAAACTAGGTGGCGTTGACCATTTAGCTGAAGAACGAAAAGCATTAGGCGTATAAAAAAACAAAGGAACTCGCAATGTACGACGTATTAAAACTTGAAAATGAAATCAACTTAAATGGCGTTAAGCTTAACAAGCTTAAAGTTAAAGCCTTAAATGCCGCGACCTTACTTGAGGCTAAGCAGTTTGACCCAAGCTCCCCTGATTTTGAGAAAGCCCTTATTCTTGGGGTATTTACTGAGCTTTGTGATGATGATTTTGACCACATTCATGCGCGTGATTATCTTCGCATGAGTCATGTTGTTGAAGACATGTTAACCGTTGAGGAAAAGCCCAGTTTTTTGCCATAGAACATCAAATACTCTTTTTAGCTCGCCACACAGGCGAGCAAATCAATGATTTGATGAATTGGCCTTACCAAAAAGTCCATCACTGGTTTACTCTTTTATGCGAACAAATCAATGAAGAAACTCAAAACAACGCTTGAAATTGGCGGCACACTTAATAACTCATTTTCTAAAACCTCAAAAAAAGCAAGCTCCAGCATTGAGCGTGTGGGTCAATCAATTCGCGCTATTGAGTTAAAACAATCAAAAATCAATCAATTTGGCGCGCTTAAAAAGCAAGTCGATGAGACCGCTTCTTCTTATGAAGCAAGCAATACAAAGCTTCAATCGCTAAAGCAAGAAATCGAAAAAACAGATAAGCCTTCCAAGCAGCTAATCAAAAATTTTAAGCAAACAGAAAAAGAGACAAAAAAACTCCAGAAAGCCTTACTTTCAAAGCAAGAGCGTGCCAAGACCTTAAAAAAATCGCTTGGCGATTTGGCTGACAGTGAATCTAAGCTCAGGCGCGAAAATGCCAAGCTTGCTGTGAGCATGGCATTAAGTCAGAAGCGCATGAAAGCACTTGCAAACATCAGTGATGCTGACTTAAGAGGAAAGCTTGGTGGTCTTGCCCGAGGTCTTCGCAATGTCTCACTTGGATTTGCTGGCATGGGAGCTGCCGCAGGAGCCGCAAGCTTTAAGCTCGTTAAAAGTGTTGCTGAAGAAGGGGACGCTATCGCCAAACTAGCCACGCGTGTTGGCATGGGGACTAAATCGCTCCAGCAGTGGCAATATGTCGCTGAGCGCTCAGGTGTACCCGTTGAAAAACTCAACTCAAGCTTAGACATGTTTAACAAACGCATGGGCAAAGCGCGCTCTGGTCAAGGTGCTTTGTTTTCAGGGCTTAAGCGCGGCAATCCTGAGCTTCTCGAAGAGCTCATGAATACCTCGAATAATGAAGACGCGCTTAATTTGCTCATGCAGCGTGCCTCTAAAATGGATGAGCAAGAGCGTGCGATGACAATGGATGCTGCCCTTGGCTCACTTGCCATGGGTTCGATTGCCACTCAACCCATTGAAGAAATCGAGAAGCTTAAAAAGGAAAAGTTATCACTTGGTATTATTACCGAAAAAGGCGCAAAACTTAGTGAAGATTTTGCGGATACGCTTTTTAATATCCAGCAAGCAGCAACTGGCCTTAAATCAAAACTTGCCGAAAAACTCCTGCCGACATTTATAAAGCTTGGTAATAAGTTTCAGAACTTTCTAAAAGGCCAAGGGAAGAAGTTCGAGGATTGGGCGATTTCCCTTGGCAGAACAATTGAAGACGCAGTCCCGCGGATAATTTCCTTTAGCCGCGAATTTGCTAAAAGTGTACATTCAATAATCAGGC
>Ga0316204_10008263_pt1 | contig 14592 bp, 18 predicted proteins | sample 6monrhotite_MG_2_FD_205661 | JGI IMG/M metagenome (GOLD analysis project Ga0316204, IMG submission 205661) | Microbial mat bacterial communities from mineral coupon in-situ incubated in ocean water Damariscotta River, Maine, United States -... | ecosystem: Environmental > Aquatic > Marine >...
GCTAATGACGAGGTTTTGTCTGCACTCAAGGATGCAGAAGACAGAGTGGCAAAAGCGGAAAAATCACTGACTGCAGCCGACGCCAGTATGACAGCCTGCGAGGCTGCAACAGTGGCGGCCAGGACGGTGTACCGAGAACTGGATGCTGCCCGTTTTGAAATTAAAGGCAAAGCCAAAGCGCTAGACGGTGAAATTAGCAGCTTGCGGGCTATGCTGGCTACCGAAGAAGGCGAAGATACCCCTGTATCCGATGGCTTGAAAGCGAATGCCGGGTTTGAAATAGCGGCAGGAGCAGCTTTTGGCGACGAAGTGGATGCTGGTCTTGATGCGAGTGCGAGCCGGTATTGGCAATCACTTTCAACAATTGAAGCAGTTGACTGGCCTGCAAGTGTAACTCCGCTTGGCACTTATATAAGTGTGCCGCCGGTTCTTGAACGCCGGTTGGCCTATACAGGCATTGTTGAAAACTATGAGGCCGGTAACGCTGTTGCTGGTGATCTGTACCCGGGGCAGGCTGTGGTTGACCGTGCCGGTAACTATTGGCGTTGGGATGGCTTTGTTCACAGGGCAGGGGCCCCCAGTCAGGCAGCAGTGCGGCTGGAACATCAAAACCGGTTAGCGGGGCTTGAAGTTCAGCTGAATGCGTTGAAGGTTACAGCAGAGGCGGCGGAACAAAAAGCTGCAGCGGGGGCTGATGCCCACGAGCAAGCGCGCGCAGCCGAGCAGGCACAGCGTGCACTGCGCCAAACCCAGGAAAAAGACCTTGCCGATGACCGCCGCGCGCTTGTCGCAGCCGAGCAGGAAGCCAGTAAACGTGCCAGCAGTGTTGGTATGCTGAAAGAGGCGATGGCACGGCGCGACAAAGAGGCCGGTGAAACCGCAGGCCGCCTGAAAGAAATTCAAGACCAGATCAATGCTCTTCCGAACAGTGAAAAGGTTGAAGGTGAACTTGCAGATGTACGTAGCAGGGTTGAGGGGTTGCGAAATGACCTGAGTGCCGCGCGGTCTGCCTTTGAAAGTTTACGCCGAGAGGCGCAGGTGCGCACCGACAGGCTCACTGCGATCAAAACCGAATCAGGAGCATGGTCGCTCAGGATTTCAAGTGCGAGCAAGCAAATCGCATCGCTCAATCAACGTGAAATTGAAGCCAACAAGCAGCTGGAAGCGGCGGAGGCCAGCCCGCAAGATCTGGAAAAAAGCAAACGTATACTTTTGGATCAGCTTGCCATTGCCGAGAAAGAACGTGCCGAGACAAGCGACAAACTGGTAACCGCCGAGCAAGAACTGGCAAAAAAAGATCAGGCGCTGAAAGCTATCCAAGACCAGTTGGCAGGCGTGCGTGAGCGCCAAATTCGGGCAGATGCAGCGCTTGAAAATGCCGTTTCGCGCCAGAAGGACATAACAGCGCATATCGGCGAACGGTTTGAATGTGCACCAACACAAATTTTAGAGAAAGTTGAACTGGATACCAGTGATAGCCTGCCCGAACCCACCGTGTTGGAAATCCGGCTGGAGAAATTGAAGCGAGAACGGGACCGCATGGGTGCTGTGAACTTGCGGGCAGATGAAGAATTAAAAGAAATTGCCGAACAGCTTGACCATCTGGTAGGCGAACGCGCTGATCTGGAAAGTGCGATTGCCCGCTTGCGGCAGGCGATTGGCAACCTGAACCGAGAAGGCCGTGAACGCTTGCTTGCGGCTTTTGATGTGGTGAATAAACATTTCGGTGAATTGTTTGTCAGCCTGTTTGGCGGCGGCGAAGCGCACCTTGAACTTACCGATTCTGATGATCCGCTTGATGCTGGATTGGAAATTTTCGCCAGCCCGCCCGGAAAACGGCTACAGGCGCTGTCGCTTTTGTCGGGCGGGGAGCAGGCGTTAACGGCACTTTCCCTTATTTTCGCAGTGTTCATAACCAACCCTGCACCCATCTGTGTGCTGGATGAAGTGGACGCCCCGCTTGACGATGCCAATGTGGAGCGATTCTGTAATTTGCTGGATAATATGACGGGCCGCACTCGCACGCGTTTCCTCATTGTAACCCATAATGCGGTGTCTATGGCGCGTATGAGCAGGCTGTTTGGTGTAACCATGGCCGAACGCGGAATCTCTACGCTTGTTTCGGTAGACCTGGAGCGTGCGGAGGAATTAAAGGAAGCCGGGTAAGTGGCAATCCTGAAAAATTCATATATTTCAACGTGTTAGATATGTTCTATTGGTCCTTGACAGGGCGAGAGCCGTTCACTATGTTGCAACCGATTTTGGCAGCGCTTTAATTTAGTTTAGAGCGCCCGGTAGAAGCGTATGACAGAAGGCATAATGCGGTGGGTGATGATACACATAACCCGAAGCAGGAAGCCTTCGAAGAGCGGTTGAACCGAGCCCAACAGAAGGCACAAAAAGCGCCAGAGGCTGAAAAGCCTGATAACGCGTCAAATGTTGCTTTCAGAATGGGTGTTGATCTGGTTGCTGGTACGGGCGTGGGTGCCTTTATGGGTTACTGGTTCGACAAATGGTTCGATACAAAACCGTTGTTTTTGATCGTGCTGTTAGTACTGGGGTTTGCGACTGGTGTGCGGAATGTTGTGCAATTAGCACGACGCGTACAAGACGCTGACGAAGATGCTGAAACAAAAGATTGAATTTGGTCTCGGTGAGCTTTGGGCGAGCCGACATTAACTGAAGAGACAAGAACCGTGGCAAGTCCAATTGAGCAGTTTGAAGTTAAGCCGATCGCACATTTCGAGATTGCGGGCATTGACGTTTCTTTTACCAATAGCTCCTTGTGGATGGTTATTGTTGTTGCCTTTCTCACTATCTTCCTTTTGGGTGGTACGCGCAAAAGTGCTACCGTGCCCGGCCGTTGGCAGGTGATGGTTGAGCTGATGTACGGCTTTATTGCCGGTATGATCAGGGATAACGTTGGCAAAGAAGGGAAGCAGTATTTTCCCTTTATATTCTCGCTGTTTGTTTTTGTTCTTGGCCTTAATCTGGCGGGGATGATCCCTTACTCTTTCACGGTTACAAGCCATATAGCGGTAAACTTCGCAATGGCTGCCTTCATATTCATTGGCGTAACGTTAGTGGGTTTTGCTAAAAACGGTGCTGGATATCTAAAGCTTTTTGCTCCTAGCGGCGTACCTCTTTGGTTGTTGCCAATGATTATTATCATTGAAGTGATTTCCTATTGCACACGCCCGATTAGCCTTTCTGTACGTTTGTTCGCAAATATGCTTGCAGGCCACATTATGATGAAGGTTTTTGCAGGCTTTATTCTCAGCCTCGCTGCAGCGGGTGCTGTAGGCATGGTTGGCGCTGTAGTACCGTTTGCGGTGAACGTATTGTTGACCGGCCTAGAGATTTTAGTGGCTTGCTTGCAAGCCTATGTGTTTACGATTTTGACCTGTATTTACTTGAATGATGCAATGCATCCTTCGCACTAGGGCACAGGTTTAATAAAGAAATTCAACTTATTCCATACACAGAGAAGGAATTCATAATGGAAGCTGAAGCAGCAAAATTCATCGGCGCTGGTATCGCTACTCTCGCACTTGCGGGCATAGGTATTGGTCTTGGTAACATTTTCGGTAGCTACCTCTCAGGTGCACTCCGTAATCCATCAGCTGCGCCAAAGCAGTTCACGAACCTTTTGATTGGTTTTGCCCTGACAGAGGCGACTGGCCTTTTTGCGCTGGTTATCGCATTCCTGATCCTCTTCTCTAACTAAGAAGAAGCAGGTAGCTGGCAAAAGTGCGGCTTTTTTGAGCCGCGCAATTTGCCACTAGGCCGTAGCCTTACAGGGGTGCGGCAGGCCGTTTGCAGAAGTGTAATTGCAAATGCTTTACGGTCCTGATGTGAACACCAAGCCATAGAGGCATGTGATGGCTCAAGCCAATATAGAATTAGCACAGGCTGCGACAGAAGTTGCACAAGAGGCTGCTGCGGGCGGGCTGCCCCAGCTAAATGTGATTGCGGACGGTAGTTTTACCAACCAGATCGCATGGTTGCTTGTAACGTTCTTTTTCCTTTTTTTGATCGTTTGGCGCTCGGTTCTGCCGCGTGTCACCAGTGTGTTGGAAGTGCGTGAAGAAAAAATCGCAAATGATTTGGATTCTGCACAGCGTTTGAAAACCGAAGCTGAAGACATGAAAGCTGCTTATGAAGCGGCTGTTGCCGACGCACGGGCCAGAGCACATGAAACCATTCTTGGTGCGAAGGATACAATCCAGGCTGATATTGCGGCTGCTGAAGCCAGGCTTGACGCAAAATTAAATGCAAAAGCTGAAGCTGCTGCTGCGCGCATTGCAGAAGCTAGCAAGGAAGCGCTTGCCAGCATTGGTGTTGTTGCCAGTGAAGTGGCGGTAGAAATGGTTGCCAAGTTTGGTGGCATTGAAGCCGATGAAAAAGCCGTTAAAACTGCTGTGAAAACAGCGCTTTCAAGCGTGAAAGGAGCCTAACATGGCCTCAGGGGAACCATTTTACGCAAGCACCACTTTTTGGGCAGGATTGTCTACGGTAGTTTTTGTTGCCGGCATTCTTTGGAAAAAAGTTCACCATACAATTGGCGAAATGCTTGATGCGCGCGCAGATGAAATTCGCAAGCAGATTGAAGAAGCCAAATCACTGCGTAATGAAGCTGAACAAATGCTGCTGGAATATCAGCGCAAGCAACGTGATGCTGAAAAAGACGCTGCTGATATGGTAGCTCAGGCTCAGGACGATGCTCTGTTAATGACAGATGCCGCTAAAGGCGATATCGCCGATTTGATTGAACGCCGCACACGTGCTGCTGAAGAAAAAATCGTTCAGGCAGAAACTGCGGCAGTTAAAGAAGTTCAGGCTGTTGCTGTGAATGTGGCTGTTGAAGCTGCTACAGCTGTTCTCGGAAAATCTCTAAAAGGTACAGCAGGCAAGGCTTTGACCGATGCTGCAATCGCTGATGTGGAAAACAAGCTTCATTAAAACATCTGCCTGGTACGTTTTATAAATGGTTATAAAAACGCTCTGCCTGTTTGGTGGGGCGTTTTTTATTGTAACGAACTTCCTGTTAACCAGTAACGCTTTGCAAACCGGGTTGTGGCTGGCATAACAGTGCCAGTGGCCATTAACAGGCTTAGAGGGAGGATGCGCGTGAAGCGAGATGTATCAGACAAGTTAATGCGCTGGGCAACACGGGCCGCTGTGATGGTGGCGACCACCCTTGTTGTTACCAAAGCTTATGTATGGTGGTTATCCGGTTCGGTTGCCGTTCTTGGCTCGCTTACTGATTCTGCGTTGGATTTAGCAGCATCAATGGTGACATTGTTTGCAGTAAAGGCCGCTATTTCACCTGCCGACGATGATCACAGGTTTGGCCACGGAAAAGCAGAAGCACTCGCCGGGTTGTTTCAATCAGCAGTTATGGCAGGGTCAGCAGTGTTTTTGGCGCTTAGGGCCACTGAAAATTTGTGGGAGCCTAAGACAATACAAGCTTCGGAGTTGGTAATACAGGTTTCTGTTCTTGCTATAATTTTATCGATCGCGCTTGTAGCCTTTCAGACCTATGTAATCAAAAAAACAAAGTCGTTGGCTATCGAGGGTGATCATCTGCATTATACAGGTGATTTATTGTTGAATATTGGTGTGATTGCTGCGGCTTATAGCAGTTCGCTTGGCTGGATTTATGCGGACGGCGTTTTCGGCCTTTTAATCGCAGCCTACATTTTATATGGCAGCAACAATATAGCCCGTCCTGCGATTAATATGTTGATGGACCGCGAACTGCCAAGAGAAGATAGGGAAGCCATTTTCAATATGGCGCTTGGTAACCCTAAAGTGCAAGGGCTGCACGAGCTTAAAACACGGCTTTCTGGCCGCGATATCTTCATTCAAATGCACATCGAAGTTGATAGTACTATGACGGTGCGTGATGCACATTTCATATCGGATGAAGTGGAAGGTGTGATTGGCGAAGTTTACCCTGACGCTGAAATTATTATTCATGTTGACCCGCCGAGCGTAAAGTCAGCTGACCTTACATTTGCGGAACTTGGCCATAAGGACGATGTTTAGTGCTTACGTTATTTGGAATTAAAAACTGCGATACAGTTAAGAAGGCCCGTAAATGGCTTGAAGAAGCAGGTGTTCCGCATGTGTTTCATGATTTTAGGAAAGATGGCTTGGACGCTGCGATGATTAGCCACTTTGAGGCTGCTCTCGGCTGGGAAGCCGTGTTGAATACCCGTGGCACCACCTGGCGCAAACTGGATGATGCCGATAAAGAAGACATGGATGCTGCCAAAGCAACAGCCTTGATGCTTGCACATGATGCCATCATCAAACGGCCAGTTTGGGAAAAAGGCGGAGACTACCGCCTTGGCTTTGCTGCAAAAGATCAGGAAGAAATAAAGGACTGGGCGAAAGGATAAACAGATGCTTCAATTACCGCTTTTTCAGGTTGATGCATTCACAGACCATGTATTTGGAGGTAATCCGGCAGCAATTTGCCCGGTACCCATCATGTTTTCTGATACTGTATTACAGGCAATTGCCACCGAAAACAATCTCTCGGTGACAGCTTTTTTGCTGGAGTTGCCCGAAGATGACGCAGCAGACTTTATGCTGCGGTGGTTTACTCCTTCATCCGAGGTTGATTTGTGCGGTCATGCAACACTCGCTGCTGCCCAAATTGTGTTCAGTCATTTAAAGGCTGAGTTGAAAGAAGTAAAATTTTCCACCCGGTCGGGTATTCTTGGTGTAGAGCGCGGTGAAGAACGCCATACCATGCGTTTTCCATCCCTTGATCCGGTACCATTCACCATACCTGAGGGGCTCGGCGCTGCAATGGGCAGTGAACCAGCTTCTGTATGGAAAAGTGATAAGCTAGACCGAGATTTGATGCTGGTATATTCAGGCGCTGATACAGTACGTGCGCTAGCACCAAACCTTGAAGCCTTGAAGGCCTTTGCACCATATGGCTTTATCGCAACTGCACCCGGCATTGACGGCGTGGATTTTGTCTCGCGCTGTTTTTTCCCCAATCACGGCATTGCGGAAGACCCGGTTACAGGCTCTGCCCACTGTGTTTCGGCGCCATACTGGGCCAGAGAACTTGGGAAAAAAGAGCTATTTGCGCAGCAGATATCAAAGCGGGGTGGTGATTTGTGGCTGAGAGTTAGCGATGATCATGTTGAGATATCAGGCCAGGCTGTTGAGTTTCTCCAAGGCGTGATGTTCGTGCCCGAATAATTTGACCCGAATAAAATGACTTCCCCCGTGAACCTTTTTTGCAGTACGTGCGTCCTAATGGATAGACGTACCATCACAGTGGTTTGGGAATTGGGTTTTGCAACAGGCTAAAGCAGATTTGCTGGTTATTGAGGCACAAGCGGGTAACCGTACAGCTTTCGAAGCATTGTACCGGCATTATAATAAGCTGCTGTTACGCTTTGCTTACCGGTTTTGCTCTGACGAGCAGTTGGCAGGTGATGCGGTGCAGGAAGCCTGGATATCGTTAAGCAAAGGCCTGAAATCCCTCAAAGACCCACGCGGATTTCGTGTGTGGGCTTATAAAACCGTGAGATGGCGCGTTGTCGATCAAGTGCGTCGCCGTGGCGTTATCGGAGATGCGCTGACCGAGACACTAAGCGAGGATAGCCACGCGGGCGAGGTGGGTGGCAGTGCTCACCTCGCCACGTCAGACCAGCTAAAGTCGCACCTTGAAAGACTGCCTGCAGAAGAACGATATGCGCTGGCACTTTTTTACTTTGAAGAAATGAAACTGAGCGAAATCGCGGCCATTCTCGATGTTCCAATTGGCACAGTTAAATCCCGGTTAAACCGGGCACGTGGACGGCTTCGCGAACAAATGTCAGGAGATTAAAATGGATAATTTAGACAGCAGGATAAAAAAAGAACTGGAGCGTGAAACCTCTGAAATTGATACATTGTTGGCCAAAGAAGGCGGTTTGCCAGATATGGTTTCGGCGGCTTGGCATGGTGGTTTACGGCGCTGGATATGGATCACGTCGGTGTTGCTGCTTCCAATCTCCGCACTTATGTTTTGGTGTGGATACAAGTTTTTTACGGCTACAAGCACCGATGATCTTGTTTTTTGGGGTTTCTGCACGCTCTTGAGCGCAATGCCGCAGATTGCTCTCAAACAGTGGCAGTGGATGGAGATGAACCGGTCATCAACCATGCGCGAGATTAAACGCCTAGAACTTGCCGTGGCTGCACTGGCCGCGCGCGAAAATTAAAGGTTGGGACTAGTGTGTTTTGCTTGCTCCGTTCGCCAAAAAAGGGCGGGGCAAGCTTGCTATTTCCATATTGAGGGCTAGGTTGATTGTAATGTTTTGACGATACACGATTTGGAGAAGACACATGACTTCCGTATATGAATTCAGCATGCCGCGCTTAAATGGCAAAGAACAATCTCTTGCTGATTATAAGGGGCAGGTGCTTCTGGTGGTAAACACTGCATCAAAATGTGGCTTCACGCCGCAGTTTGAAGGCCTTGAAACGTTGTTTAAGGATTTGAATCACAAGGGGTTGGCAATACTCGGTTTCCCCTGCAATCAATTTGGAAGCCAAGACCCCGGCAGCGACGACGAAATTGGCGAATTTTGCCAGATTAATTACGGTGTCAGTTTTCCGATGTTCTCAAAAGTTGAGGTAAATGGTGCTGATGCTGCTCCGCTGTACAAACATCTTAAATCTGAACGGCCCGGCCTGATGGGAACGGAAGGTATTAAATGGAATTTCACCAAGTTCCTGGTAGACCGGGACGGCAATGTGGTGAAGCGTTTCGCGCCTAAAGACAAACCAAGTGCTATTCGCCGTGCGATTGAAGCCTTGCTGTAAACACTCTAATTTTTGATGCTGGGGCGGCTTATTATTTTGCAATGCGTGCGGGCTTTTGCATCAGCCAGTGTTTTGAACCGGCCATCAAATACGGCTGTTTCCAAAGCAAGTCTTTTGGGCAGTATGGTGCCGTCGCTTCTAATCGGGTAATCACCAATGAAGGCACCTGTGTCCTTGTCAGTAACGGTGATGTGGTAAATTCCTGCGGGAGGCATGGTTTTTCCTGAGCCAAATAAGTATCTGAAACAGAAATATACAGGAAAATTCTTAATAATTTGTGAGGCGCTAGCTATTGCGAGCAGGGGCTTCCAGATTATCTTCTAAAACGATAGCTGTGCCGGAAAAAAGAATTTCAGGCAGAGGGTCGTCTGTTTGCTCGCCTTTCCAGTAAGCCTGAGCTTTATCATAAGTTGCCGCCAGAGGTTCACTTTCATTCATCAAGAATTTGGCATCGCCCCTATGTGTATGTCCGGTGAGTGATAATTTCATCAGCCGGGATTTGCCGCCAATTTTTCGTGCCCAATAAGCCGCCAGTCCCAAATCATCAACAACCCACAAGCATGTTTTGCGAGACGGCGCTTCCGGGGCAATGTCACGGCGTACTTCTTCCATAATAAGCTCGCGTGCCAACATGCTGTAGTGATTGGCAACATTATAGGCTTGCTTGGGTAGGTCAGAACCTGTGATGCGTCCGCGCTTGGCATCACGCAGAAATTTTAAAGCTGGTACAACGATGTTCTCACCGTCTTTTTGAACCGTGTATGTGCGGGCTTTGTCATAATATCCAAAAAAGGGATTTATCTCATGCCCGACCGTAAAAACAGAGCCGCGTGCAAGAGGTTCCCTGCGGACATAATTCTTATTATGTGCAACATGGTAAAATATCGAATCTGTGGTGGTTTCAACCATACGGCCTCCCTTGTTGAATGACCATAACGGCTTCAACAATAAGGCGAAAGCTAACTTTCCATTTGCAGCGAAAAAGATAGCGCAGGATACATTTTTTCAAAATATGGGTCGCTATAAATAAAATATGGATCGCTATAAATGATGTCTGGTAAATTAATTGTGGGATGGCAATAGAATTAGAGGCTGCTATAGCTATTGCCATGTGTACGGGGGAGGTTAAGCGTGCAGCAATCACAAGAAAAACAACATCCAACATTTTCATCTCGGCTGGGTTTTATATTGGTCACGGCAGGGGCCGCGGTGGGGCTAGGGAATGTATGGAGCTTCACATTCGTAGCTGGTAAAAATGGGGGCGGCGGCTTCGTTCTGGTGTATCTTCTCACCCTGTTGTTTGTTGCCGCACCGGTTTTTATGGCCGAGCTTTTGCTGGGCCGTATGGGCCGAGCCAGCCCGCCAACGGCACTGAAAAAACTGCAAGTGCAGACCGGGGCCAGGTTGCCCTGGGCTTTGCCGGGTTGGGTAGGGCTGGTAGCCAGCGTATTTGTGCTCAGTTTTTATTCCGTAATCGCCGGGCAAGTGGTGGCTTATGGTTTTGAGGCCTTAAAGGGTGGCTTCGCTGGCTGGAGCACAGACCAGGTGTTGGCGCTGGACAGGGATTTCAAAGCGAACCCTGTGTCACCAATATTCTGGTCGGCCCTGTTTATATTTTTAGCGGGCGCGGTGGTCTCGCTTGAGGTGCGATCTGGTTTGGAGCGTGCTGGCAAGTGGTTGATGCCGGTATTGCTGATTATGCTAGTAGGGCTTGTGGGTTTTTCAGCGGCCAAGGCTGATTTTGCCGCTGGTTTTGATTTCCTGTTTGGTTTTCATGAGCTTAAGCTTACGCCGCATATCCTTATGGAGGCTGTAGGACAGGCATTTTTCACGCTCTCAATTGGTATTGGCGGTATTATGCTTTTGGGGTCTTACATGGGCAAGGATGTACATCTGCCAAAAGCATCCGCGTGGATCATTTTAATGGACGTATCCGTGGCCTTGTTGGCGGGGCTTGCAATCTTCCCGCTGCTCTTCAGTGCAAATATGGACCCCGCCGTGGGGCCGGGTTTGGTGTTTGTAACACTGCCACTTGTTTTTGCTGATATTCCGGGCGGTGCTTTGCTGGCATTCATATTTTTTCTGCTGCTTTCCTTTGCTGCGTTTACATCCGCTACCAGCCTATTGGCTACACCCACCGCACGTATGGAAGAAAATGGTTGGAGCCGGAGAAAGGCAGCGCTGTTTTTGGGGGGCAGCAGCTTTATACTCAGTTTGGCGACTACACTTTCCTTCAGCACATGGAGTGATTTCTACCCGCTCGCCTTTGCCGGGCTTGATGGTATGACCCCCTTCGACCTGATCCGAGAGGGCATTAATAATATTGTGCTGCCGCTGGGTGGTTTGGCTTTTGCCTTGATGGTTGGCTGGGGCTTGAAGCGCGAAGCTGTGCAAGCAGCATTGCCTCTCGAAAATAGCGCACTATTTTCTGTATGGTATGCAGTGTTGCGGTATTTGGTGCCGGTGGCAATTACAGCGCTATTTGTCACGGCGATTTTTGGTGAGTGAAAGTAGGTATGATTGATTTCAAGACCCCTGAATTTGTTGATGTAGGCGAGGTTACCTTGCCGGTATACAAGGCGGGACCAAACCCCGCAGATACCGACAAGCCACCTTTGGTGTTGTTGCATGGCTGGCCGGATATCGCTTTTAGCTGGCGCAAGCAGATGGAAGCATTGGCCGCTGAGGGGTACCCTGTGTTCGCGCCTGACCAACGCGGGTTTGGGCGGGCATCAAAACCTGAAGGCCGCGAGAATTACACGGTGGCAAAATTGGCGGGTGACTTGGCCGGGCTTCTGGACCACTACAGCCTGGAGGACGCTGTTTTCATTGGTCATGACTGGGGTGCGATAGTATTGTGGCAGTTGCCGCACTATATTGGTGACCGAGTGCGTGGTTATGCAGGGCTTGCTGTGCCTTTGATGCGTCATTTCCCGGTGGATCCTATCTCTTTATTCAAGGCCCATCTCGGCGATGACATGTATATCGTTCGTTTCCAGACAGAGGGTGCATGTGAACCAGTCTTGGAAGCTGATTTGCGCGCTACATTCAAGTTCTTTCACCGTAAACCCGGATTAGGACTAGACGGCGAAGGTGATTTTTCGTTCAGCACCAAGAATCTTGATCTGATTAGCCTGCTGCAAGAAGGCGAAGCAGCATGGGGCGGCGAAAACCTGTTATCTGAAGACGAATTGCAGATGTATGTGGATGCCTACACCGAGAGCGGTTTTACTGCGCCCTTGCACTGGTACCGTAACATGACGGCAAACTGGGAAGCGCAAAAAGAGTTTCTGGTGGGAGGTGAACTGCCAAAATTGATGAAGCCTTGTCTAATGATCACCGCTGAACTGGACCGGGCCTGCCCGCCGTCGCTTTCCGATGGTATGGAAGACCTGTGCGAACCCTATGAACGCATCGATATGAAAGACTGTGGCCACTGGCTGCCCGCTGAGCGTACCGAGGAAGTGAATGCTGCTCTAAAAAGCTGGCTGGCAAGGCACTTCTAGGCAGCATGGATATTGCAACATTCATAGAAGGGTTCCTTATCTCGCTGGGGCTTCTTGTGGCAATCGGGCCGCAGAATGCCTATGTGCTACGTCAAGGCCTTAGGCACAAGCATGTGGGCGCAGTGGCGACAACCTGTTTTATCTCTGATTTGGCGCTCATTACCATGGGGGTGCTGGGTGTGGGTGCACTTATTGCCGTGAATGATGCGCTTAAATTCTGGCTCGGCTGGGGTGGCGCTGTTTTCCTGTTATGGTTTGCCTATAAAAGTGCGCGGGCTGCAATGAACCCCGAGGCTATCAACGAAGATAGTATTGAAGCGTCTGCCGGGGACGCTGCAGGCAAGGGGGCGCGCACAGCCATACTGCATGCGCTGGCGTTCACCTTCCTTAACCCGTGGGTTTATATGGATACTATGGGAATAGTTGGTACTTATAGCGTGAAATACGGTACTGACGCCCAGCGGCTTACGTTTTTGATTGGTGCCTGCACCGCGTCTGCGGTGTGGTTTTACGGCCTTGGCTACGGTGCTAAAAAGGCGGCACCACTATTCAAAAAGCAAATTACGTGGCGTATTCTCGATAGTTTTATCGCGCTGGTTATGCTTAGCGTTGCGGGGCTTTTGGTGGCACATCAGCTGGCGGCGTAATTGTGCACAAGAATCTTATGGTTAAGCCATTGCCATAAGGTCTTCCTTCCCCCATATTTTTAATAGAACAAATATAGGGGGGAGATACGGTATGATGAAACTCTGTGGCGCAAGCGCTTCGCCGTTTTTTGAGCGCATCGTTATTATGCTTGATATGAAAGGTGCGCTTGACCAGATTGAGCTGGCACCTGTACCCGGCGGGTTTAAGTCTGACGAGCATTTTCAGTATCATCCGATGGGAAAAATTCCATTTCTGATAAAAGAAGACGGCACAAGCCTTACGGAAAGCCAGGTGATTGCAGAATATCTGGACCAAAAGCTTGAAGGTACGCCGATGGTGCCAACTGACATTGAAGCGGCAACACAAATGCACGCGGTAGCGCGCGTAATGGACCTCTATTATTCCGCAGCTGTTCACCCTATTGGCGGCGCGGCCTTCGGCGGTGAAATTAGCGATGAAGCGCTTGATAAAGCACGTGATCAAGACATCCCGGCCGCTTTTAATTATCTGGAAAAATATATGGGCACTGACGGATTTGCCGTTGGTAACGCTTGGACCATTGCTGATGCAGCGCTGATATCCCAGTTTTATTGGTATGAGGCACTTACGCCGCGCTTTGCGCTGAAGAATTTTAGCGCTCACCCAAAGCTCAATGCCTATTGGGACGGCATTAAAAACACAGAGTTGGTGCTGCGCAGTTTTGACCGTGTGAAAAAATCTTTCGACGAATTTACTGCGGGGAACAATTAGATGAGCGGGGGCATAAGCGCTTTAGCGCCTAGCTTTACAGGACACTGCCTGTGCAGCGCGGTGAAAGTGGAAGTTGTTGCACAGCCCAAATGGGTAAGCCACTGCCATTGCCCTAGCTGCCAGAAGGCCACCAGCGCTGCTTTTGCTACTTATGTAGGCTTTGAGCGCGGGGCGGTGCGCTTCGTAGAAGGCGAGCCCAAACTGTTTAAATCCAGCCCCGGTGTGATGCGGCGCTTTTGCGGTGACTGCGGTAGCCCGGTTTCTTTTGAAGGGGAAGCATGGCCCGGCGAAATACACCTGCATGCGTCTTTTCTTGATCAAGCCAAAGACATTATGCCCGAAGGCCATACTTTCGTGAAAAACCAGCTGCCATGGGTAAAGCTGGACGACGCCCTGCCAAGGTCAGAGACTTTCCCAAGGGAAGGGGAGTAACCACAAAAATTCTGGCCACTCGCCTAATTGATTGTCGAGTTTATAGGGCGGCAGCAAGCGGTGTTTGGGGTAGATGTTCCCATCACATGGTGTAAGCACCAATTTTGTAGGCGTTGCATAGCAAAAGTGAGTGTTCCCGCTTGTCCCGCACCCCATTCTGCGCTATTGGGGACGCTAGGTTTTTCCAGATATATATCTCGCGTTTAAGGACACACCCCGATGGCTTCTCACCAATATGTTTATCAGATGCAAAAGCTCACCAAGAAATTTCCTGGTGGCAAAGAAATCCTGAAAGGCATTAGCCTGAATTTCATGCCCAATGCCAAGATTGCTATTATTGGGCAGAACGGTGCGGGTAAATCAACGCTGATGAAAATCATCGCCGGTTACGACACTGAATTCGGCGGCGAAGCAT
>Ga0316204_10008264_pt1 | contig 14589 bp, 16 predicted proteins | sample 6monrhotite_MG_2_FD_205661 | JGI IMG/M metagenome (GOLD analysis project Ga0316204, IMG submission 205661) | Microbial mat bacterial communities from mineral coupon in-situ incubated in ocean water Damariscotta River, Maine, United States -... | ecosystem: Environmental > Aquatic > Marine >...
ACAAGATTTCTTAAACGACGATTTTCCGCCTCCAACTGCACAGAAACAGCTCTCAAGGCCTTTAATCGACGATTTTCCTGTTTCAGAGTAATATTATCCTCATAAACAAAAAACACCCCATACAGCATTTCTCGAAAATCTTTATAAGCCTGAGCAGGACTGGATACGACATCAAGAATCGGCGAAACAACTTCCAAAACCTGCACACGGGCTGACTCTATCATTTTATTTTCTGAACGCGAAAGAAACATAACACCAACAGCCGCAAGAATTAAAAACAGCAACGACAATCGAACAAAAAAATCCTTAATCGGAATAACCGCCTGTAAAATCGTTACCTTATCTTGCCTAGACATATTTATCTCTTAAACGCGCCACAAAAAGTGCAGATAGCACTATCTACATCATGATAACAGAAAAAAATATAATTTCCAGTGGGATAAATGAAGTTTTTTAATCTCACCTTGCCACCTTACCCACCCACCATTCTATGTACGCATTTTAAACTTAACTAAAATCATTAACTCGTAATCTACACGCATAAATTATAAATTGCCTTCTCAAAACAAAATAAATATAATCACTTTATGAATCTTGAATTTAAATTAGAGCCAGATGCAAAGGACGATAAAAACCGCCCACTAGCTGACAGAATGCGCCCATCTTCCTTTGATGAAATCCTTGGTCAGAACCACATACTCGGCGAAAATACGCTTTTCTCTAATATAATAAAATCCAGCGGAAAAAACGGCTCATCATTCCCCTCAATCATTTTTTGGGGCAGTGCTGGCTGCGGAAAAACCACAATCGCGCGCCTAATCGCCAATCATGTTGATGCAATTTTTATATCAATTTCTGCAATTTCATCGGCCACAGCAGATTTACGAAAAATTTTTACCCAAGCCGAGAGTGATAAAAAAGCTGGCAAACGTACATTACTTTTGATAGATGAAATCCACCGCTTCAATCGCTCACAACAGGATTTATTCCTGCCATATATCGAAAACGGAACGATTATCCTAATCGGCGCGACAACCGAAAATCCATCTTTTGAGCTAAACTCCGCGATTTTATCGCGCTGTAAAGTGCTTGTGCTAAACCGCCTTGACGATGAATCGCTAACAAAACTCACACTCCGCGCCGAGGATTTTCTGGGCAAAAAACTCCCGATAAATGATGATGCCCGTTTGATGCTCGCCAATTTGGCTGATGGCGACGGACGTTATTTACTCAATATTTGCGAAGATTTATTTGCATTTGAAAGCTCCACACCACTCAACGAAGAACAGCTCTTAAAAATCATACAAAAACGTAATCCGATTTACGACAAATCCCGTGACGGACATTATAATTTAATCAGCGCACTGCATAAATCCTTGCGCGGCTCAGATGCAAATGCCTCGCTTTACTGGTTTGCGCGCATGACTGACGGCGGAGATGACCCTCTATATATCGCTCGCAGATTAATCCGCTTTGCCTCAGAAGATGTCGGGCTTGCCGACCCAAATGCGCTCACACAAGCTTTAGCGGCAAAAAATGCTTACGAGATTCTTGGCAGCCCCGAGGGCGAACTTGCCATAGCGCAAGCCATTTGCTACTTAGCAACCGCACCAAAATCCAACGCAATTTACAGCGCATTTAAATCTTGCATGATTGACGCAAAATCAAATGGCTCACTATCCCCACCAAAACATATAATGAACGCACCAACAAAACTAATGAAAGATTTAGGTCATAAAGAAGGCTATATTTATGACCATGACACAGAAAAAGGATTTTCAGGGCAGGATTATTTCCCCGAAGAAATGGACAGACGAGAATATTATACACCAGTTGAACGTGGCTTTGAGCGCGACATAAAAAAACGCTTAGATTACTGGGATAATTTAAGAAAAGAAAAAAATTAGAAAAGACGAAAAACGAGAATTAAGCAGTCGCCTGATCAACATATTTATGACGGAGAGCCATAACTACATCTTGCGGAGGATTTTCTCCCCAACCAGAATATAATAACTTACCGTGAGTATTCACGTCAAAAATGTCTTTTTTAAGACCATATTCAAACATTTCTTTATTATGTCGGTCGACACGAACGTAAAGCCAAGCATCTTTACCATTTTCCATACCTTTAACAAGATATATATAATGCCCACGCTTATCGAGAATTTTACTCGCAAATGATTTTGAAACAGAACCAGACATAAAGAAATTAACCAATAGCTAAAACAACAAAATAAAACCGACTGGAGCCTACTACAAAAACCCTCTTAAATCAAATAAATTCTGTCATTATACAACTATTAAGATCTTCCGCCAACTTGATGTTCACTTCCTCTACTTTGATGCTCAATAGTAGCTGCCTTTGCAGATATTACGCCAGCTGGAAGACCGTTAGCAGCACCACCTTCATGACTAGCAGCAACTTCAGGATTAAATTTAGACATTTGTTTATTCTCCTATCTTTTCCCTTATCCGTTACACCATAATAACACCCAATTATTAATAAGTCATTAATGAATTGCATTTTATTGCATTTTTTTCTTACAAGAAAAATTCTTTAGGCAATTTACCAAGAAAAAACAATAACTTAACCAGTTAGAGATTTAAATAAAATCGACCTCAGAAACAGACGAAATCCCTTCCAACGTTACCCCGGAACCATTACCAAAATCTAAGAAGAACCCTCCAGAAAACGCACTTGATGAAGCAATAACATCTGCAGCAGAACCACCTATAAGCTGAATTACATCAACCCCCTGCACAAAATCATCAACTACATCAACTCCCCCAGAAGAATCTGCAACATCAAAAGAGAAAATATCCCTCCCATCACCTCCTGTGAGTAAATCATTACCTTTATTACCAAGAATAAGGTCATCACCAGCACCACCATCGATAGTATCATCACCTTTTCCACCTCGAACAGTGTCGAGACCTAATCCTCCAGTGATTACATCATCGCCAATATTACCATTAATATCATCATTCCCGCCTTCTCCATATAATTCGTCGGAATCACCATCGCCATCAATCTCCCTACGTGGGCCACCATTAATATGATCATTACCCTCACCACCATGAACAGTGTCATTACCAAGATCTCCTAACAGATCATCATCTCCTCCTCCGCCATCAACCTCATCATCATCTTTTCCACCGCGCACTTCGTCATCATCATCGCCACCAGATAAAGTATCTCGACCAGCATTGCCCTGCAATGAATCGCGACCAATTCCACCTTGTACGTCATCATCACCATCGCCAGCAGAATAATGATCATCTAAATCATCACCAACATAATCATCATCACCATATGTGCCTTCAAGATAATAATCATCGTCGTCGTCATATGTACCATCAAGATAATAATCATCGCTCAATGAATAGAGTGGCAAATCAACTGAATTAACGCCAAGACCAGAATTTTTTAATATTTTTTCGATAACAGACATAATAAACCTCCACAGAATATCACAATATTTTTTTACAACCCAACCTAATATATAGACTTAATAAAAACAGCAATTTCACGTTACTATCTTCATTAAATGCACATATTAGCAAAACCCTATTTTACACAATAGTAATGTATAATACTAACACATCACACAACCAAAAACAAATAAAAACTTATAACATTGCCAATATGACAAAAATATAATAATAAACCCCTATTATGGAAAATACTATCCTCACAAATATATCATTAGTGGCGCTTGGTGGCGCAATTGGCGCATCGGCGCGCTATTTATTTGGTATATTATTTTATAATTTGCTACCCAGCTCAAATGGGCATTACAGCACATTATTTGTAAATATAGCAGGTTCATTGCTAATGGGCATCTTGATAGCCATGCTCGCGCGCTATCCATCAGAATTAAACAGCAATCTTCGTCTATTTTTCGCTGTTGGAATTTTGGGCAGCTTCACGACTTTTTCAACTTTTTCACTGGATTTTGTAACAATGTATGAAAATGGGCAGATAATGGAGGCAATGACATATGCTTTAATCTCCGTTACAGCCTCAATATTAGCATTATTTTTAGGTTTACAAATCGTAAGGGCGATATTTTAAATGAGCAATATAATAACAGTCACAGCACAAGAAGAAGGCATGAGAATCGACAAATGGTTCAAAGCTAATTACAAAGGCGTGCCATATACATTATTCCAAAAATTAATCCGTAAAGGTGCAATAAAAATTGATGGAAAAAAAGCAAAAACAGATATGCGCCTTGTGGAAGGACAAGAAATCCGCCTGCCAACCCTTGAGGTAAATGAAAAAAAAGAACCAATAAAAAGCTCTGCAACAAAGGAAGATGCCGATAAATTCATAACGCAAAATATCCTTTATCAAAATAAAAATATGATCGCAATTAACAAGCCACCAGGAATTCCTGTGCAGGGAGGCTCTGGCGTAAAAATGTCTATAGACGATATGCTACCGTATCTCGCTGGAAAAAAAGACAAATTACGCCTCGTACATAGAATAGACAAAGACACAAGCGGAGTTTTATTAATCGCCCGCAATATGAATGCCGCAACTGAGTTAACAACAGCATTTAGAAAACGTGAAATAGAAAAAACCTACTGGGCATTAGTAATTGGCGTACCAAGCCCAAAAGAAGGTACGATAATCATGCCACTTTCTATACAAAATTTCGGAATGGGTGAAAAAACCGTACCCGATGATAAAGGCGGAAAAAAAGCCGTTACACATTACAAAGTACTGGAAACCGCAGGACAAACAGTTTCTCTCGTTGAACTTGCGCCAGAATCAGGACGTAAACACCAAATCCGCGCTCATATGGCAGAAATCGGCTTTCCGATTGTGGGAGATGGAAAATATGGCGGAAAAGAAGCATTTATTGAAGGAATCAGCAAAAAAATGCATCTTCATGCAAAATCAGCGTTCCACCCAAACATAATGGGCGACAAAATTGATGTAGAGGCTGAATTACCAAGACATATAAAAGAAAGCATTGAGTTTTTAGGACTAAGGCAACCTTAATTAAAACTTAAAGCAGAAGAATTAAGCCCCCCTAACCACCCCACCGGAGGAAATTTCCTGCCCCTGTGGCATCTTCTCGTTCAGTTTATCACTAAACTCTTGAATAGCTTTACCCGTAGCAACCCCCTCTGCATGGCTAGAATTAGTCGCCTTTTTCTGCAATTGCTCAAAAAAACCTTCTAAAGCTTCTTTTTTACCAAATGGTTTTTCCGCAACTTCATCTAGTGCACTAGGAAAACTATCATATCTTTCCCCACCAGAATTTTCTTTCATAACTTTTTTAGCAATATCATCAAGAACTGCGACAGATTCAGAAATAGCTAAAGCAGCTTCTCTCAAATTTTCAGATGTAATAGCCGCATCAGCAGATTTAGACCGAGGTTCAGCACTTGGTTTTACAGATTTTTGCCATTTATCGCCTTCAGCTTCGGCACTACTTACTACGCCCTCTGACAATTCTCCTTTAAACCCTCCGCGACCAGCATCCATCATCGCCTGTAACTTAGCATCACTAGGTCTTTCAGAAGTTTTTTTCTCCTTAACCTCCGCAGAATCAAATCCACGCCCCTCAAATCCAAGTTGCTCAGGAGCATTTTGCTTTCCCGCAACAGTAGTTGGACTAGTAACAGTTACTTTCTTTAAATCATCTGAATTTGGATCAACCAATTTACCACCAGAAATTTCGATATTTTGTGCATCAGCAAATTTATCTGGCGTTCCACCTCTCATAGCAGCAATTCTAGCGCGAGATTCTTCTGCTTTTTGACCGCCACCTGCGCCTTTAGCAATATTTTCACGAACTCTCTTAACAGCTTTAGCAACCTCCTCTGATGACATATCCGCCATACGTTGCTTTTTATTACCACCCACAGCAGCAGATTCAACAGCATCACCAACCTCTTCAGCATCAACTCTTTGCCCCATAGCAGCTTTATGACCAGCTGCCACTTTCATTTTAGCCTGTATCTCAGAAGTATCAACACCAGCTTTCTCATCAGCCATTTTTTTCTCACAAATTTATTCTTTATAAAAAAGACCCATATCTTATATCACACACATTATTAACAAAATGTTAATACCTGTCAAATTATTTATAAAAAAATATATAGTAACTTGACGCAAGATGATTGTAATAAACAGCAGAAATCAATCGCTCTTAATTTATATTTAGCAATGCCCGACACCAAAAAGAAGATATTGAAATCTTAGCGCCGAGTTTTATGCTAAACAAAAAAATCGCCGGATTTCACTCATTTTAGCAAGAAATCTCGTGAATTTTATAAAAATGTCTAAGGAATCCACATAGTTAGCAAAGAAAGCACTCCACCAATATTACAAGAAGTGTATTACACTTCGAAAATTACATTACTAACCTAGAAATAGTCTCTTTATCAAAATCAGATGAATCTTTTCCATCGCCCTCGCCAGCAAGCACCTTTACAACATCAACGATCAATTGCCTAGTTCTTTCATCTTCCACTTTAGAAAAATATCCCATTAATCTCAATGTTTGCCTGTTATGAGACAGATCAGCAACTTCAGATGAATCAATAAATGACATAACTGGTACGTCAAGTGCCGCCGATATATTATGAAGTCTTCCGATACTTATTTTATCTTTCCCAGTTTCGTATTTCTGAACTTGCTGATAGGAAATCCCAAGGATTTTAGCCAAATCTCTTTGCTTCATACCAGCAGTTATACGATAAAAACGAACTTTCTCGCCCACAGCACTTTCTATAGAACTATTCACAATAAAACACCAACAAGTTACATTACTATTACGCTAAACAAGCCGTGTTTATTACACCAATTAATTGTTAATATCAAGATTAATATTTAATAAATTAACATAAATTAACCATAGTTACTCCAATTAAGCATTAGATTAACTGCGAGTTGAAGATAGACTATTCATTGCGAATGGTTTTTATTAGAACTCCACGAATCTTAGAGCCAAAATAATCAGCAGGGGCTTTGGCTATAAAAAATTTCTCATCTTCACGAATTTCGTATTTATCATCAATTGCATCAATCATTTTATTATCAAAATCAACATCACTAAGATTTTTTTGTACTGAGCAAAGGACCAATTTACCATCTGCAATAGCTATATTTTGCTCACATTCGGAAAAAATAAGCTCATCGCCTTTTTGAAAGTCATAAACATTGTTTTCTTTAATTCGAAGTGCCATAAGGCAAGATAGATTGCTGCTTTGAGTTGGACGACCGAATATTATACAATATGGCTCTCCAGCCTTAAACCATTTAACCCCGCCACTTTTTTCAATTTCGCCAACGACTTTAGCGCGCGCAGTTTTCATGCCATCACGCGATTGAATCGACTGCGGGAGAAGTTCTATTAACTCACAATCAAGAGCAGCGGATATTTTCTCCACCCATTCAAGAGTCAGTCTTCTTTGTCCTTTCTCAAGGCGATCAATTTGCTGCTGCGAAGTCCCCACTTCACTAGCTAGCTCTTTCATCGTAAATCCCTTCTTTTTACGAAGCATCTTCAATCTGTCATGCACTTCTGCTGAATCGAGCACTTAAAATACCCCCCTGAAATAGTATTGTGCGACCCATTATACAACCTAATTCACTTATATCAACCACTTAGTAAAAAAACACCACTCATAACTCAAGTGCCGACCATAATTTATCAACTTTATCGACAATTTCCTGATCCATATCAATCTCCTCACCCCACTCTCTATCAGTCTCAGAACCGATTTTAGACGTTGCATCGATACCAAGCTTACTGCCCAATCCAGATTTAGGAGATGCAAAATCGAGATAATCAATTGGTGTATGTTCAATAATTGTCATATCGCGCGCAGGATCAACAGCGGTTGAAATCGCCCAAATCACACTCTTCCAATCACGACAATCGATATCCTCATCAACCACAATCACGAATTTTGTGTACATAAACTGGCGCAAATAGGACCAAACCCCCATCATTACGCGTTTTGCGTGCCCGGGATAGGCTTTTTTGATAGAAACCACCGCCATACGATATGAGCAGCCTTCCGGCGGAAGCCAGAAATCGACAATTTCAGGAAATTGCTGCTTTAACAAAGGGATAAACACCTCATTTAAAGCCTCTCCAAGAATTGCTGGCTCATCGGGCGGATGCCCAGTATAAGTACTTAAATATATCGGTTTTTTACGCATAGTAATCGCCGACACAGTAAATACAGGAAAAGGCTCTTTTGAGTTATAAAAACCAGTATGATCGCCAAAAGGGCCCTCCTCCTGATAATCATCAAGGCTAACATGTCCTTCCAGCACAATTTCAGCATTTGCAGGAACTTTTAGAGGCACAGTTTTACAATCCACCAGCTCCAATTTTCCACCACGCAGCAAACCTGAAAAATCATATTCCGAAACATTATCAGGCACAGGAGTAACCGCCGCAAGAATAGTTGCGGGGTCAGCACCAAGAACAACTGCCGCAGGAAATGGTTCTGATTTTTTATTCTTCCATTTTTTATGCTGCTGCGCTCCACCACGATGTTTCAGCCAGCGCATAAGGGTTGTGTCCTTGCCCAGAACCTGCATGCGGTAAATCCCAAGATTATAATTATCGGTTTTATCTTGAGCATCAGGCCCTTTAGTCACCACAATCGGCCATGTAATTAGCGGGGAGGCATCTTTTGGCCAGCAAGTCTGAATAGGAAGTTTGGTTAAATCAATATCATTCCCAGTCAGAACCACCTCCTGACAGGCCGCTTTTGAAACGGTTTTCGGGCGCATAGCCATAACTTTTTTTAAGACAGGCATCATTTTCATCGCTTCTTTCCAGCCACCAGGAGGCTCTGGCTGACGCAAGAAGGCTAGCATCTCCCCTACTTCTTTCAACTCCTCAGGCTTACGCCCCATACCCAGCGCAACACGATTAACCGTACCAAATAGATTCGTAAGAACTGGCATATTAGATGCAACATTCTCGCCCGACTGATATTCTGGCTTAGAATTATGAATATTCACATTTTCAAATAAAATCGCAGGACCACCATCACGCAAAACTCGCCTATTAATCTCCGTCATTTCCAGATAAGTCGAAACAGGCTCAGTAACACGAACAAGCTCACCCTTTTTTTCCAATGACTTGATAAAATCCCGCAAAGACGAATAATTCATCTGAATTTCCTTGTTAAAAATGAAATTTATTTCCTAATGTCTTTATCACATTTATTTTCACTATTGAATATGAATCTCATAAAAAAAACAAACAAAATCCACCACCCCTATCCAGCAAGATAACAAAAAATTAACTTTTCAATTGATATATATATATGGATTTCTGCTATTTTCGTTCATTATTTTAGTTTTTTCTTTGAAAAAGCTTGCCGTACTGCTTTTGTAGTTCTTATAAATTCTAGAATAACGCAGCACCTAGCGATGATTTTTTAAATCATCAAACTAAATGCGAGAATCCTTTCCGATTCCCGCTAAATCCAAAGAGGATGCAACAATGAGCAACGAGCAACCAATGAGCAAGCGTGAACAACTGCGCTGCAAAATCGAGGCAAAAACCAATGAGATGCACGCTGATAATGCAACCATCGATGCTAAGCGACACACGGAGATTATACACGCACTCCTTGACATCGCTAAAAACAGCAACGTCAAAGAGATGACCATCTCTGTCGTACATTTTGAAACTTTCGGCGGATATCTGGACTACTACCTGCCGCAATTTAAAAAATATATGGAGTAAGCTATGGAAACTTATGTCATAATACTCTCATTAACGGCAGCAATCGAACTTATGATTTTTGCGGTTTACAAGCTTCGAAACTCCTAAGAACCCAGTAGGCTCAACAACAACCCCCATGCCCCTTTAAAGCTTTTAGCTTTTTTGGATCAACACATGGGGTTTCTTTTTGCCTGAATTTCAGTGAAATACTATAACACTTGCAAAAACATATACATATATTATGCTCCATTTCAAATTTAACCAAAGGGTGCTCTCATGAAAAAATTATTAGCTCTTACTTTATCAATTATAATAACAGGACTATCAACAATGGCTGACGCTAAAGATTTAGAAAATACAATTTATTTAGAACTTGAGGAAGGACGCGTAGTAATTGAACTTCTCCCTAAAGTTGCCCCAAATCACGTTAAACGCATCAAAAAACTAACTCGTGAAGGTTTTTATGACGGAATCGTTTTCCACCGCGTAATTGATGGCTTCATGGCACAAACTGGTGACCCAACAGGAACTGGCATGGGCGGTTCAGATGAGCCAGATCTTGACGCTGAATTTTCAAACACTCCGCATAGTCGTGGCGCGGTTTCCATGGCTCGCTCTCAAAACCCAAACAGCGCAAACAGCCAGTTCTTCATCTGCTTTAAAGATTCTAACTTCCTTGATGGACAATATACAGTTTGGGGAAATGTTACATCTGGCATGGAATTTGTTGACAAAATCAAGAAAGGTGCTGCTGGTTCTGGAGCCGTTGATAACCCAGATAAAATCATCACTATGCAAATTGCAGCAGACGTAGAAAAATAATCCGTGACACGATTACTATTTATAATAATCGCGATGTTAATCGCCACACCATCTCTTGCGAAAGTCTATACTAACGATAAAGAAAATATGTTAGTTATGACTCTCGCAACAGGTGATGTAATCATAAAACTCCGCCCAGACCTTGCTCCAAATCATGTTAAACGCATAAAGCAGCTTGTGCGAGATGGTTATTATAAGGGCATAAAATTCCATAGAGTTATCCCAAATTTCATAGCGCAAACTGGTGACCCATCAGGAAAAAACATTGGCACAGGGACAAAGATCGACGCCGAATTTTCATCTGAAAAACATATACGCGGCACAGTTTCAATGGCACGCCATACAGATATCAATTCCGCAGACGACCAATGGTTCATATGCCTTGCGCCAGCCCCGCATTTAGATAATATATATACAATTTGGGGTGAAGTCATAAGTGGTATGGAGCATATTGATAAGGTTAAACAAAGCCCTATTCCAAGCGGAATGGTAAAAAACCCAACTCCAGTTTTAGATTTACAAGTCTCCTCTGATATAAGCAAAAATTAATTATTAATATCACCTCCACCCTCGAGCGGAGACCTAAATAATCTAAAGGAAAATGTTAGAATGTTAGTATCTGATTTTGACTTCACTCTCCCAGAAGAGTTAATTGCAACAAAGCCAGTTGAGCCTCGTGATTCCGCTCGCCTGCTTCATGTCGGCAATGAAATTTCCGATTTCGCCATAAAGGACATACCCAGTTTTCTAAAAAAAGGCGATGTTATGGTTTTTAATAATACAGAAGTTATCCCAGCCCGTCTTTTCGGCAAACGTGGCGATGCAAAAGTCGAAGTAACGCTACACATGAAAGTCCTAAGCGACTCCCAAAATACCACCACATATAAAGCCTTTGCAAAACCTGCAAAAAAACTAAAAATCGGAGATATTTTCAAAGCCTCAAACGATTTCTTCGCAGAAGTTACAGAAAAAAACTTCGGAGAAGTAACATTAGAATTCAACAAATTCGGCGCAGATTTTGACGCATGTTTGGCGCAATATGGTGAAACTCCCCTCCCCCCATATATAGCCTCCAAACGCAAAGCAAACGAGTCAGACAAAAAAACATACCAAACAATTTACGCCAAACACAAAGGTGCTGTCGCCGCTCCAACAGCTGGGCTACATTTTACCGATGAAATTTTCACCGCCCTCGAGAAAAAAGGCATAAAACGAGCATTTGTCACCCTCCATGTTGGCGCAGGAACATTTCTTCCAGTTAAAGTTGATGACACAAAAGACCATAAAATGCACAGCGAATGGTATGAAGTTCCAAAAAAAACAGCTGATATAATCAACGAAGCTCGCAAAAATGGCGGACGCATAATCGCCGTTGGCACAACTTCTCTACGCACACTCGAATCCGCCAGCGATGAAAATGGAACAATAAAAGCCGAAACTCGTGACACAGATATTTTCATCACCCCTGGTTATAAATTCAAAGCCGTAGACATGCTTTTCACCAATTTTCACACACCCAAATCCACACTTTTCATGCTGGTTTCCGCATTTGCAGGGTCAAACAAAATGAAACAAGCCTACAACCACGCTATTGCACAAAAATATCGCTTCTACTCTTATGGCGATGCTTGTTTGCTGGAGAAGACTTGATAATTTAACATTTCTCCTTTAAACAAGCGACATTCTAACCATTAAAATCTAACATAGAATGAAATTTACACTCAAAAACAAATCTGGCAAGGCGCGCACAGGAACAGTTTCAACCGCACATGGTGAAATTCGTACACCCGCTTTTATGCCAGTTGGAACAGCAGCCACAGTCAAAGCCATGCAGCCAGAATCAGTTGCAGAAACAGGAGCAGATATATTGCTCGGCAACACATATCACCTAATGCTGCGCCCAACGGCAGAGCGCATAGCAAAACTTGGCGGCTTACATAAATTCATGAATTGGAACAAGCCGATTTTGACGGACTCAGGCGGCTTTCAAGTTATGTCACTCTCCAAAATTCGGAAAATCAAAGAGCAAGGCGTAGAGTTCCAATCTCATATTGACGGCTCAAAACATATGTTATCCCCTGAACGCTCAATGGAAATTCAGCATCTTCTTGGCTCTGATATCACTATGATTTTCGACGAATGTACACCATATCCGGCAACTCACCAAGTTGCTAAAGAATCAATGGAACTTTCTTTGCGCTGGGCAAAACGTTCAAAAGATGCCTTTGTGGAGCGTGAGGGATATGGACTTTTCGGCATAGTTCAGGGTTCAGTTTATGAGGATTTACGAGAAATTTCTGCAAAAGGATTATGCGAGATTGACTTTGATGGAATGGCAATTGGCGGCTTGGCCGTTGGCGAAGGTCAGGAAGTTATGTTTGCAGTTTTGGACTATACAACCCCGATGCTACCTGAAGATAAACCGCGCTACTTGATGGGCGTTGGTAAGCCATCAGATATTGTTGGAGCGGTTGCTCGTGGGGTTGATATGTTCGATTGCGTAATCCCAACTCGCTCAGGGCGCAACGGGCAAGCCTTCACAAGACAAGGCGCAATCAACATTAAAAATGCTCAATATGCCGATGACCCAACCCCTATAGACAACAAATGCACGTGTCCCGCCTGCACAAAATACTCAAAAGCTTACGTAAACCACTTGGTTAAATCCAATGAAATTTTGGGTTGTATGCTAATGACATGGCATAATCTTCAATATTATCAAGACTTAATGTCTGATATTCGAGAAGCTATAGATAACGGCACGTTCGAAGAATTCGCCGCTAACTTCGATAGTTAAAAATTGTCGCATATATAATGTTTTAATTCTAACTTACGAGCCACCTCGCCAAGATTTTTTTGGTGCGCTTTCTTTTCTAATGCCCCAAAATTTACCATAATATTAACGCAGTAAAAAAGGCAAAAGATCCAGCTCCCCTTCTAAACCACTATATTCCAGAAAAAACTCGATACCTCTAGCGAAGTAAAAATCCCCAAACAGCATTGTGCCCCGAAACTCATTTAAGAATTCCGAGGCACAAGAACCTTTATTTAGTCAGAAATTACTGGCTAAATTTAACACCTAAAGTGAAGATAAGTTTCTCTGTATCTACAGAGAATTCATCAGCATCATAGTTAGCATATTTTACGCCAACAGTGTAGTTCTCATTGATAGTTTTCTTAGCCGCGAAGTTCCACTCATTACCATAATCAGCGCCACCTTCATCGGCAGAGAAATCATGATAAGCAAGAGTCAGGCTAGTTCCATCAACAACTTCATGTAAGTTCTCAAGTTCGTAAGAAACAGAAGCAGAAAGATCTTCAAGACCATTTACAGGAGTTGCCGTGAATATATCCGCCCAACCATTATGAGAGTGCAAAGTTGCAAGAGGAGTCGCAAATGATGCAACACCATTGTCACTTCCAAGAACTTCATAACCGATTTTAGCAGTTAAACCTTTGTAAGTTACACCAGGCTGAATATTGTAGTAATCAGCATCATAGTTAGTTGGCTGATTGCCATAATCAGATTGACGAGCATATTCTACACGATATATGAAGTCAGCATCTTCATTGATATTTTGCTCACCAACAAGGCTCGCACCAAATGTTTTTGATGAAGCAGTAGCAGCATTATCAACATCTAAGAAATATCCATAAGCAGTTAGAGTTCCAACTTGCGGAAGACCAGAATAGATAGCATTAAATAGGTGAGTATCCGTATTTAAATCACCAGCAGCATGATCATTACCGTTAATGCGATTTACGTTATAAACATAACCATAAACTAAAGTTGTATCTTTAATAGATGTATTGATAACAGCTAGCGCATCATAAGTTTGGTCATTTTGTCTCCAACCAACATCACCAATGAATCTTTCATTGTCAAGTTCAACAGATTGACGACCGAATTTTACAGTTGTGTCTCGAATACCAGTAAAAGCAACCCAAGCTTCGTTAAGCTCAGTACCTTCAGTATCAGCAACTACTGGATAAGTTGTGTTACCGTTTGTAGTGCTGTTATAATCATCACCAGCTATTTCAGAAACATTTT
>Ga0316204_10008268_pt1 | contig 14581 bp, 11 predicted proteins | sample 6monrhotite_MG_2_FD_205661 | JGI IMG/M metagenome (GOLD analysis project Ga0316204, IMG submission 205661) | Microbial mat bacterial communities from mineral coupon in-situ incubated in ocean water Damariscotta River, Maine, United States -... | ecosystem: Environmental > Aquatic > Marine >...
TGCGGGACTGTTTGTATCAGGGTCGAGCACAATGACGTTATAGCCCATCGTGCGGGCGGCAATGGTAAACATTCTGCCTAATTGGCCGCCGCCAAGTATGCCGATGGTGCTGCACGGCAGTATTTTATTAGCGGTTTGCTTCATACTTTGGGTAATTTCATCGCGCGAACTTTTGTACGCTGTTTTTTACGAAAAGTATTGAGTTTTTTTACATATTTCTCATCATTATTGGCCAACATAGAGACGGCAAATAAGCCCGCATTTGCCGCACCCGGCTCACCAATGGCAAACGTCGCAACCGGAATACCTTTAGGCATTTGTGCGATAGAAAGAAGAGAATCTAGCCCTTTCAATGCGCGCGAAGTCACCGGCACACCAAGAATAGGCACAATTGTCTTTGAGGCGAGCATACCGGGTAAATGTGCAGCGCCACCGGCACCCGCAATAATGACTTTAATACCGCGATCGGCTGCCGTTTCGGCATATTCAAATAATAAATCTGGAGTACGGTGAGCAGAAACAACCTTTGATTCGAAAGGAACACCAAAATCTTTAAGAATTTCGCAAGCTTGGCTCATGACTTTCCAATCACTATTACTGCCCATAACAACACCAACGACTGGCTTTTTCATTTTTAGATAAATCCTGTTTTTTACAAATATGTGTATGTTGGCCTGAATGCGCACCATAGCCACATTAAGGGGGAAATCGGTAATTTTACCAGTTTATGGCGTCAATACCATTATATTTGCACAAGCAAACGATATATCTGAATGCCGTTAGCATGCTCGAGATTAGGATATTGCGCTACTTTAGGGCGTCAGAAATACAATGATATTTATTAGTAGAGAAGGCCAGGCCGTGCGCTTTCGACATTTTGGCGACTATTGTATTAAATGAGGGTTACCGATTAAGCAAAGAAAGTTTGAACTGAGGCATTTAAAGTATCACGCATATCAGGATCATCGGTTAGTGGCATCACCATTGTCATACTACAAGCGGCTTTAGCTTCCACTCCTTTTTTGATTAATTGACCAGCATAAACAAGTAAGCGAGTTGAAACACCTTCATCCAAACCGTGGCCCTTAAGGTTGCGCGCACGTTGAGCAATCTGAACAAGTTTTTCAGCTGTGGCTTTATCGACGCCAGACTCTTTAGTCACAATCGCCACTTCTGTTTCTTCAATCGGATAATCAAAATCTAAAGCGCCAAAACGTTGTTTGGTAGATTGTTTAAGATCTTTCATTAAGCTTTGGTAACCGGGGTTATATGAAATAACCAATTGGAAATCAGGGTGGGCTTCAACCAACTCACCTTTTTTATCTATAGGTAAAGTGCGCCGATGATCGGTCAAAGGATGAATAACAACAGTGGTATCTTGGCGCGCTTCCACCACTTCATCTAAGTAACAGATTGCACCAATACGTGCTGCCGTTGTTAACGGACCGTCTTGCCATTTAGTGCCCTCTTTATCGAGTAAGAAACGGCCGACTAAATCTGATGCAGTCATATCTTCATTACAAGCAACAGTAATGAGTGGTCGGCCTAATTTATAAGCCATGTACTCAACAAAACGTGATTTCCCACAACCTGTTGGGCCTTTAAGCATGATCGGCATACGTGCATTATATGCAGCTTCATAAAGCGCAATTTCATTTGCGACAGGCTCAAAATAAGGCTCGTCTTTAATAATGTATTGTTGTGGATCTACTTTATGCTCTGACATGACATACCTTTTGAATACTTAAGGTTGTTACTATTAACGTTTAAATTTCAGTTGGTTCGCTTACGTAGCTAAGCCTCATCATCTGTTTCGCGTTCACCAGACCAGCCTGCGGCTTTAGCTTCTTTAATCGCTTTATTGTAAATTTCTTGGTGGCGTTTAAATAACTCTTCAGGTAAACCGCTAGCGATGCAACCGTATTTATCCCACTCTGCAGTAACTTTATCGAGTAGTGCATCAACACTGGCATAGTTCCAGCCTTCGCAGGTTTCACTGTCTTCGATTAGGCTAAAAACTTTTGCATCAAGAATAATCTTGCCAATGCTGCTCATTACCCCATCAACGTCATTATCAATGCCTACATATTTTTCAGGTATAGCCATAGTGTTCTCTTTTGGTTTATTTAAGAATAATCACAACCATTTTATACGATAATGATGATTAATATTTAAAAAAAGCGTCTGACCGAATCACTCTGAGCAAGTGCTTGATTTTGGCTCTAAATTGAGCTCTTTGCCAGACATACATGCAGTGATGAACGCCCCGTTTCATGCTAGCAGAATGTTCAAATTGTCAAAGGCTAACACATGAAAGAGGAGCTCTGAGAGGGGATAATAACGGTTTTTAGGTTATTAATCTTGTTTCACTAGCTTACAAATTGAGAATGGTTTTTATCTGCTTAAGCAGTTCTTCCGTTTTAACCGGCTTGTGTAAGAGTGTAATATTATTTTCGTTCAACATTGTTTCATTAATCGTTGCGCTGTAGCCTGTCGCTATAATGGCCGGTATGTCTTTACGTATTTCACGCATTTTATTGATCATATTAAAACCAGGCAAATGGGGCATGGTTTGGTCAGATAAAATTAAATCATATTGTTGAGGGTTTTGTGCAAAACGATTAAGCGCCTCGGTTGAAGATGAGAAGACATGAGTTTTAAACCCATAGATTTCAAGATAGTCTGATAGCATCTCGGCTAAACTCTCTTCATCATCGACGATAAGAATATTTTTATTTTGACCATTAAATTTAATTTTCGTTTTCTCTGTTAAAACATCTTCTTCTCTATCACCATCTACAGGGTAAAAGAAAACATTAATTGACGTCCCTTTGTTGAGTTGACTATCAATTGTAATATGGCCATTTAACGTTTGTATAATTCCATGTACCACAGACATGCCCATACCGGTACCTTTGCCTTTTGCTTTAGTCGTAAAGAAAGGTTCAAATATCTTTTGTATAACCTCTTCACTCATACCGCTGCCGGTATCACTGATTGTGAGCCTAACCCAGTTACCGGTAAAGTTTTTGCGTGTAATTAAGCAAGTAGCATCTATACCCTCTGTAAGCTCAAGATTAATAGTTAATGTTCCTTGCGAATCCATTGCATCACGCGCATTAATACAAAGGTTCATAATCAATTGTTGTAGCTTAACCGGTTCAATCAGCACTTTAGGTAACTGTGTAATAATATTGCTTCGTATATCAATACTCGTAGGAATAATTGAACGTAACATTTTTATATTTTCTTTCACTAACGGTGCAATGTTTATGCTTTGATTATCTTCTTCTTCAGTGCGGCTAAACAACATCATGGATGCAATAAGATCCTTAGCGTTATTTGAAGCACTTAAAACTTGGTCTAAATAATGAGGTAATTTTTTATTTGGGCCATCAATAACAAGTTCACGAGTCAACTCGGTATAGCCCATTACAATTCCGAGCATGTTATTAAAGTCATGCGCAATGCCGCCCGTAAGCTGACCAAGCGCTTCCATTTTACGTGCTTGCTCGAGGTCTTTTTGTAATTGATTATAATTTTTTTCAGCTAATAATTTTTCAGTGATATCAGTGATTACGAGATAGGTCACCGTTTCATCATTCAACTCAACCGGATCAGTTATAACTTCAACGTCACGAATTTCTCCATTTTGCAGACGGTGTTTTGTAATTAATGTAGTGCCATCGCCCCGTAAAGAAGCATTGAACTGCTTAATTAAGTCAAGAGAATAATCGGGTATAAAAATATCTAAACGATAGGATAATAACTCATCAAGATTATAACCGTAGAATTCAGCCGCCGCTTCATTGGCAAATAATATTTGCGCGTTATAGGGTTTTACGATTAAGTTGACTAATCGATTCTTATTGAATAATTGTTTAAAGCGTTGCTCGGTATCTTGCGAACGTTGAATAATCGGTAGAGTAATATAGAAAAATAAAATAGCACCCCCAAAAGAAAAAAGGATAGAAATCATCGAAATATAAAGCGCACTGATAATAAAGGGCTCTCTAATTTCACTAATATCGATTTTTGCCACGATACCCAAGTTAAGGATTTTAACCGGTTCATAGGCAGCTAAAACTTGTTCGCCGCGGTAATCTTGGCCAATAACAGTGCCTGAATGGCCTCGTAAAGCAAGACGCATCGGTACCGCTCGCTCACTCGAAAACGGAATATCTTGCGGAACAAATAAATCAGAATGCCGTTGGCGTAATACAAATCGAATTTTGTCATTTGCTCTACCGGCTAAAGTGAATTCACCGGATAATCCAAACCCTTGGAAGTTGCTATGGGCATCAATGATTTGGCCTAATGTTCTTTGGTGAGACTCTTCTGTGGAGATATTATATTCTTTGCTTTGTTTTAAATCATATCGAGCAATGGCTTCGATAATTCGTGCTCGACTTTTTACACTATCAACTAAGCGGAGTCGTTGTTCATTAAAAGAGGTTTCATAGAGTATCCATAAGGTTGAAAATGTGACAATACTGATGACTGAAAACAATATGCCAATCAAAATAATCACAGAGATATAGTTAGAACGGTCTCGGTCTTTAAATATTTTAAATTTCTTTTTCTTCCAAACATACATTGTTAAAAAGAAAGCGAGTATAACGATTAGTATGTTAATGAGAATCAAATCTAAAGCTGAAATTTTGTCAACGCGTTCTCTGTGCCATGATAAGTAAGTATCAGAATAATCTTGCGTCTTTAAATATTTATTAACAGCAGTATTTAATTTTTGATATAGTTCAGGGTGTTTTTTATTTATTGCTATAGCTCGATAGATTACTTTTAAAGTGATACCTGTATCTTTGATGGTTTCCGATAAACCGAGTTGATGCGAAATATCCTGTATGTTTAGCTTAGGAAGAATAAGCGCATCAATTTCATTCGCTGCTAATTTTAATAAAGCCTGCTCTATAGAATCGTAAATTTTGATTGAAGAGAATTTATGTTGTTGAGCAAGCTTTACCCCGATATTATGTTTGACCACCCCAATAGTCAGAGAGTCAAGTTGCGATAACTCTTTAATATTATATTTTGTAGTAGTAAACACGTTAATATCGGTAGAACTATAAGGCTCGGTAAAAAAGTATTTTTGTTTACGCTCTTCTGTGATGCCCATATTGGGTATCACTTGGGCTTCGCCAGAATCCATTGCTTTGTAGACTTCATCCCAGGAGTCTTTGACTAGATATTGCGTTTGATAACCGGCTAAGTGATCAACTTCGTTCATTACCTCAAAGGCCATTCCAGTGGGTGCGCCCTCTTTTGTGGTGAGATAAAAAGGGGGGAAATTTCTGTGCATCACAGCAGTAATAACGGGGAAATTTTCATGCGAGAGTAATCGTGAGTGATCAAGCTCGTTTGAGATCGCATATGAGGATGAAACTGCGGCATAGAAGTACGAAATAAACACTGAAAATATAAATAATTTCTTTAAAATCAATATGTTATTTTTTACATTCATTATTTTTATATTTTTAGCAGTTTAGGCTTATAGTCTGTAGGGTAGTTATCGGCTGTGGAGCAATTATCTACAGTGGAAAATCAAGGTATATCCTAATTATTTAATATCTATGAACTTTTATTAGCGTGACTGTCATATTCTAAGATTGCGTATAAACAACACATAAATTAAGCTATCAGACATGATGAAAAGCACTTTGACATATATCACCATTTTGGCTATCGCGCTTATGCCGACAGGTATGGCCAATGCGAGTGCGAAAAGTCTCAATATGCAATTAAATATGCATAAAATGAGCTCGTCAAGCACACAAAGTCCCTGTATGAATGGCAGCCATGAGATGGCTCAGCAAAACAGCGAAAATGCGTCGAATGAGATGACACATTCCTGTTGTGATAAGTCAGCTTTTGATTGCAGTAATTGCGATAACTGTAAGAGTTTAGTGGTGAGCGCTATATCTTTACCGAATGAGTTTCCTAATAACACGATTGTAAGCGCCAGCTTACAACAGCTAACGCCATACTCTTTACTCCATGGCATAACGCAACAAAACCCAATAAAACCTCCCCGATTCTTCTAAATTATTTTTCATAACGTTTTCGAGTGCTTGGAATATTGCTAAGTGCTCAGTGGAATAGAATAATTTTGAGGAACATCCCATGGCAAAAAATGCCAAATTTTTAAATACGCTGTTAGCCTGCATATTAATTACTAGTGCAGCATACGCAGAGCCGTTGTTAACCGTTGAACGTGCTATAGAAACTGCGCTTGCACACGATGCATTAATTCAAGTTTATCAATCTCAGCGTGATGCCTATAAAGAACAGTCAGTTGCAGAAGACACCTTACCCGACCCCAAAATTAAATTAGGGCTCATGAATGTACCGACTGACACGTATAAATTTAACCAAGAGCCGATGACGCAAGTGCAATTGGGTATACAACAAATGTTTCCACGTGGCGATAGCTTAGAAATAAAATCGCAACGCGCGACTAGTCAATCGAATGCGCAACAAGCAAAAGTGAATAATCAAAAAAGAACAATTAAAAATGATGTTAGAGAAACATGGCTAGAACATTTTTATTGGTTGAATGCGGAACAAGTGGTAATAGAGAATAAGCGTTTATTCAATAAACTTGTCTCTGTTACCCAACAACAATACGCCGCTGGCAGACAAGAGCAACAAGATGTGATTCGTTCTGAATTAGAATTGGGTATGTTGGATGACAAAGAGCTCAACATTAGAACGCAATTACAAATTACAAAAGCAAAGCTGAGTAAGTTAATCGGTCAAGATATTTCTGCTTTTAAATTGAGTACAGATATTCCTGAATTTAACCTTAATCGTAAGCTGTCAACAAATGGTCATCCTATGTTACACATGGAAAATGCCAAGGTAAGCATGAATCAAAATAATGTTGATTTAGCTAAGCAAAGTTTCAAGCCCTCATGGATGTTAGATGTCACCTATGGCAAGCGAGAAACCTCAGCATTAGGTGTGGAGCGTGCCGACTTTCTCTCCGCGATGGTGGTATTTGATTTGCCTTTATTTACGGCAGACAAGCAAGATAAAAAAGTCGCGGCTAGCAAATACCGTTTAAATAGCGCACTCAACCAACAAGAAGAAAGAAAACGAGAACTCAATAGAATGTTGCAAGTTAATTTGGAAAAAGAAAAAAACCTATCTTTACGCGTAACAAAATATCAACAAGCGTTAGTGCCCAAAGCAAAAGAGAATACCAGTGCGGCTATGTTTGCCTACCAAAGTGGCCGCGGTGCCTTTGCTGCACTTATGCGAGCACAAATTACTGAGCTAGAAACACAGTTAAGCGCATTACGCTTAACAGTCGAACACAAAAAATCGCAAGCGAAATTGCTTTATCTTGCTGGAGAAGAAAAATGAAAATAATAAATATCCTTTTGATTACCTATGTATCGATTTTATTGAGTGCATGCAGTGAGCAAGAAAATACAACTGACATGGCTACAGCAGATAAAAAAGAAACGTCAGTTGAGCATGCTGGTAAACATCTTAATCCAAATTATGTTTGCCCTATGCATCCACAAATTATTCGGGATAAAGAAGGCAGCTGCCCAATTTGTGGTATGGATTTAGTCAAAAAAGAAGCTGAAGTCGAAAGAGAAAAGAAAATACTTTATTGGGTGGCTCCGATGGATGCAAATTATCGCCGTGATCAACCGGGCAAATCACCGATGGGAATGGACTTGGTCCCTGTCTATGATGATGGTGAAGATGGCGTGACCGTTAGAATTTCAGCAGCCGTTGAAAATAATATGGGTGTACGTACCGCTAAAGTGAAAAAAGATAAATTATGGCGCCGTATTGATACCGTTGGTTATGTCGATTTTGATGAAAATAAAATTTCACATATTCATTTACGCACCAAAGGCTGGATAGAAAAATTATTAATTAAATCTGAAGGTGAGCGAGTTAAAAAAGGTCAATTGTTATTTGAAGTGTATTCACCAGAGCTGGTCAATGCACAAGAAGAATACTTGCAAGCATTACGTAGCGGCCATCGTGGTCTTTCAACTGCATCACGTGAACGTTTAGAAGCGTTAGGTATTTCTACTGAACAAATTAATCGCATGAATAAAAACCGTAAGGCCAGCCAGTTCGTTAAAGTCTTTGCTAAGCAAGATGGCATTGTCTCAAAACTTAATGTTCGTGAAGGTATGTTTGTTGTGCCAGAAAAAGAAGTGATGAGTTTGGCTGACCTTTCTAGCGTGTGGATTTTAGCCGAAGTTTTTGAAAGCCAGGCAAACTGGGTCAATCAAGGTCAAGCAGCAGAAGTAAAACTGTCTTACTTGCCAGGTCAGGAGTGGCAAGGTGAGGTGGAATATATTTACCCGAGCTTAGATCCTAAAACGCGCACCTTAAAAGTACGTCTGCGTTTTGATAACCCTAATGAAAAGCTCAAACCGAATATGTTTGCTGATGTGACGATTTATGGTGGCGCTAAACGTGAAGTTAATATTATTCCGCGCGAGGCATTAATTCGTACCGGTAATGAAGAACGTGTCATTCTTTCTGTTGGTGATGGCCGCTTTCAGCCACGCAAAGTAACCGCAGGTATAGAGTCGGGTGAATACATCGAAATTATTCGCGGTATTAGTGAAGGTGATACTGTAGTTACTTCAGGGCAGTTCTTGATTGATTCTGAAGCCAGCCTAAAGGCGAGCATTGCGCGTATGTCTTCATCAAATAATAAAGAACAAGAAATGAAAATGGAGAAAAAAATTACAGGAATAGGTGTACTGAAAAAGCTTATTCCAGAAAATAATGCGATTAATATGGCGCATGATCCTATTCCAGCATTGGATTGGCCGGACATGGTGATGGACTTTAGTGTGAAAGAAGGCGTGTCGCTAGAAGAATTAAAGATAGAAGACAAGGTCGAGTTTGAGCTTGAAAAAAGTGATAACGGTTATGTTATTAAATCGATTACAAAGTCTAACAAGTAGAGGTGACTGAAAATGATTGTAAAAATTATTGATTGGTCGCTGACAAATCGTTTTTTGGTATTACTACTGACAGCAATATTGATAGTCGGTGGTATTTTTGCGGTAAAAAATACACCCTTAGATGCAATACCCGATTTATCGGATGTACAAGTGATCATTAAAACAACCTATCCCGGCCAAGCCCCACGGGTTGTTGAAGATCAAATTACTTATCCCTTAACCACGGCAATGCTTTCTGTACCCGGTGCGGTAACGGTACGGGGCTACTCTTTTTTTAATGACTCTTATGTATACGTTATTTTTAAAGATGGAACTGATCCTTATTGGGCACGCTCTCGTGTACTTGAATATTTAAGTCAGGTTGCCAGCCGACTGCCACCAGAAGCACGCCCGTCACTCGGGCCAGATGCAACAGGTGTGGGTTGGATTTATGAATATGCTTTGGTTGATAGAACAGGCAAAAATGATTTATCGCAACTACGTTCTTTGCAAGACTGGTTTTTAAAATACGAACTACAAACCGTTGCCGGTGTATCAGAGGTTGCCACCATCGGTGGCATGGTTAAGCAGTATCAGGTGGTTTTAGATCCTGATCGTTTACGAGCCTATGATATTCCATTAGCTAAAATACGAATGGCTATTAAACGGGCGAACCAAGAAGTCGATGGATCAGTAATTGAAATGGCTGAAGCCGAGTATATGGTGAGAGCTACCGGTTATATTGATGAAGTCGATGATCTAAAACGCATTCCATTGGGTGTGAATAAACAAGGTACACCAATTTTATTAAAAGATGTGGCGGATATTCGCTTAGGTCCTCAAATGCGCCGCGGCATTGCCGAGCTGGATGGTGAAGGCGAAGTAGTCGGTGGTGTGGTGGTAATGCGTTATGGCGAGAATGCATTAAAAACCATCGAAGGGGTAAAGAAAAAAATCAATGAACTCAAAAATGGTTTACCCGATGGCGTTGAAATTATCCCAACCTATGATCGTTCAGAGTTAATCAACCGTGCGGTTGATAATCTAAGTACTAAATTAATAGAAGAATTTATTGTCGTGGCATTAGTTTGTGCTGTGTTCTTGTTTCATCTGCGTTCTGCATTAGTGATTATCGTGAGTTTGCCCATTGGTATATTGGTTGCCTTTATGATTATGTATCAGCAAGGTATGAATGCCAATATTATGTCATTAGGCGGTATTGCTATCGCCATTGGTGCCATGGTCGATGCAGCCATTGTTATGATAGAAAACGTGCATAAACATATCGAGCGCGAACCGCTGACCGATAAAAATCGTTGGCGAATTATTCGTGAAGCAACAGTGGAAGTTGGTCCGCCATTATTCTTCTCGTTAATTATTATCACCTTGAGTTTTCTGCCGGTATTTACCTTACAAGCGCAAGAAGGGAAGTTATTCGCGCCGCTCGCTTTTACAAAAACATTTGCTATGGCAGCAGCAGCAGGATTATCCATCACGCTTGTGCCAGTGTTAATGGGTTATTTTATTCGCGGCCATATTAAACCGGAGCATGAAAACCCGGTAAATGTTTTTTTAGTGAAAGTGTATCGTCCTTTTATTCACTATGTATTAGAAAAGCCAAAAGAAGTTTTAGCCATCGCATTATTCATTGTGTTGTTAGGCTACTGGCCGATGAGTCAAATGGGTTCTGAGTTTATGCCAGACTTAGACGAAGGTGATTTAATGTATATGCCGACAACCTTTCCCGGTGTGTCAGTCGGTAAAGCACAAGAGTTGCTGCAACAAACCGATAAGTTAATTAAAACCTTACCTGAAGTAAAACGCGTTTTTGGTAAAGTCGGTCGGGCAGAAACCGCAACCGATCCTGCACCATTAACCATGATAGAGACCACCATTTTATTCAAGCCACGTAGTGAATGGCGTGAAGGCATGACACTGGCTAAAATTAAACAAGAGTTGAATGAATTAATTCAATTTCCTGGTTTAACTAACGCATGGGTCATGCCAATTAAAACGCGTATCGATATGTTAGCCACTGGAATAAAAACACCGGTCGGAATTAAAGTTGCTGGACCTGACTTAAATGTGATCCAAGAAATAGGTCAACGTATTGAAGAAGCGGTGATTAAAGTACCCGGTACCTTATCCGCTTTTTCTGAACGTGTAGCAGGAGGTCGTTATGTTACTGTTGATATCGACAGGGTAGCGGCTTCACGTTTTGGTTTAAATATTTCTGATGTACACGATGTTGTGAGAACAGCAGTAGGAGGTATGAATGTCGCCCAGAGTGTTGAAGGACTTGAGCGTTATCCTATCAACGTACGTTACCCGCGTGATTTACGTGATTCAATTGAAGACTTGCGCAATTTGCCTATCGTTACCAACACCGGTGCGCGTATTCCCTTAAGTGAAGTGGCAAACGTTAAATCTGAAATGGGACCGGCAATGATCAAGAGTGAAAATGCGCGTCCAAATGGTTGGACCTTTGTTGATATTGATGGCCGTGATTTAGGTTCCTATGTTGAAGAAGCCCAACGTGTTGTCAGTGAAGAAGTTGAGTTACCGGCTGGATACTCTATCGCATGGTCAGGCCAGTATGAATATCTTGTACGTGCTAAAGAGCGTTTAGCGATTGTAGTACCGTTGACCTTGGTGATTATTGTTTTACTTTTGTATTTAAATTTTCGCAATATGATTGAAGTACTCATTATCATGGGAACATTACCGCTCGCCTTAGTGGGCGGTTTTTGGTTACTCTATTTACTAGGCTATAACATGTCTGTTGCTGTGGGCGTTGGTTTTATTGCATTGGCGGGAGTCACTGTTGAGATTGGTGTCGTTATGTTGGTTTATTTAAATCATGCTTATAAAAACTTACTGAAACAATCCGAGCAACAACATGTACTGACCTTAGAGGAATTACGTGAAGCCATCATCGAGGGGGCTTTATTAAGAATTCGTCCTATTATGATGACAGTGGCAACGATTATTGCTGGTTTACTGCCGATCATGTTAGGCAGTGGAACAGGCTCAGAAGTGATGCGACGAATAGCTGCACCGATGGTAGGCGGCATGGTCAGTGCGACTTTATTAACGTTAGTTGTGTTGCCAGCAGTATTTTTCTTATGGAAACAATCAGGAATGAAAAAATGAAAAAATTAGTCTTCATCATCGCCTTGGCCATTGGCCAATATGTTATTGCCGCAGAATCAATGCCATATAAAGGGCAGCAAGATAGAAATATTAAAGCATTGTCATCTTCAGAAATTGAAGGTTTGAAAAAGGGTAGAGGTATGGGCTTAGCTAAAGCGGCCGAGCTCAACCATTATCCCGGCCCACTTCATGTGTTACAAGAAGCAAGTAGATTATCGCTAAGTAATGAACAACTCGATAAAACAAAAGCCTTATATAACAGCATGAAAAATGAAGCCATCACCGTGGGTAATAAAATTATTGCTGCCGAGCGCACTTTAGATGCTTTGTTCGCAAACAAAAAAATATCAGACAATAAATTACGTTTAAAACTAAATGAAATTGGCGCGTTACGAAGCGAGTTACGTTTTATTCATTTAAAAACGCATCTAGAGCAAAAGAAATTATTATCAGACGCGCAAATAAAACATTATGACAAACTAAGAGGCTATGGTGGTAAACATGATCATCATAATCATCACGGCCATCATTAATAATGTAAGAATCTAAGCAGACTCAATTTATGAAAAATCACATAAAAGGCATTTTAGTATTAAGCTTACTCTTGTTATCTGGCTGCAGTGATGATTTGAATGAACAAGCGGCATCAGCTAATGAGTATGGCAACAGCTTAGAGAAAAAACAGATAGTCAAACGTCAGTTTGATCCGATTCAATACTCAAACGGGCAAAAGTTATACGCACAAAATTGCGCGGTATGTCATGGTAAACATGCTGAAGGTGCTGATAATTGGCAACGACGTACAGAAGATGGGAAATTTCCACCACCACCATTAAACGGTACCGCACATACCTGGCACCATTCCACAGAAGTGCTGACCGATGTCATTAAAAACGGTACGGGTAACATGGGAGGTAATATGCCTGCCTGGAAAAACAAACTAAATGATAAGGATATAGCCAATATTTTAGTTTTTATTCAAGCGCAATGGTCGGATGAAATATATACCGTATGGTATAATAACTTCCATGCTACTAATTGATACAAGAAATAATATTCGCTAATTTAATTCCAGGAGACAATTATGTACGGATTTAGTACGCCAGTTGCAGGTAGTTTTGATGATGCCATTGCAAAAGTGACAGAAGAGCTGTCAAAAGAAGGTTTTGGTGTTTTAACAGAAATTAATGTTAAAGCTGTGATGAAGAAAAAGCTTGATGTTGATAAACGTCCTTACACTATTTTAGGTGCATGCAACCCTGTTTTAGCTAACCAGGCGATTACTGCTGAACCTGATATCGGTTTATTATTACCATGTAATGTTTTAGTGCGCGAAGAAGAAGATGGAACCGTCACGGTTGCTTTTATGGATCCAGCGGCAGTATTAACATTGGTTGAAAAAGATGGCATCAAAGAACTTGCTGAAGAAGTACGTACCCGCTTAGAACGTGTTCGTGATGCCATTAAATAAATAAACATTACTTCGATATAAAAGGCCCGCTTCTGCGGGTTTTTTATTGTCTGTTATCAATCAAGACAGTTTGTAAACAGACAGTTTTAATGAGAAGAACGAAGTTAAAAATACTTAAGCTGTTGATCTTATTAATTTTAAAAATATGGCAAGTACCTTGCTATAGAAGGAGGTATAGCAAAAATTAAATAGGGGAAAGCAGATGGATTATCGTATTGCATTATTAGCGGTTACCGCCGCTACAGTTGTTCCTGCAATCGCAGCAGATAAAGAAAACACGACAAAAATGGATGAGGTGACGGTTACTGCGACGCGTGAAGCACAATCCATTCATGAGAGTACCCATAGTATAGGTAAAGTTGATCAAGCCGAGATTGATGAATTAAAGCCTGCTCATCCTTCTGAAGTGATGGGACGTATTCCGGGTGTACATGTTAACGTCACGGGTGGCGAAGGCCATATGACGGCAATCCGTCAGCCGATCACAACATCTCCGGTTTATTTATATCTTGAAGATGGTATCCCCACTCGTTCAACCGGTTTCTTTAATCATAATGCCTTGTACGAAGTTAACGTACCGCAGGCTTCACGTATAGAAGTATTGAAAGGGCCTGGTTCTGCGCTGTATGGTAGTGATGCGATTGGTGGAGTCATTAATGTCGAAACGCGACCAGCACCACTTAAGCCAGAAGGTGAAACGAATATTGAAGTAGGAGGGCATGGATGGGAACGTTTGTTACTCAGTGCCGGCACGACAGAAGGAGATAACGGCTATCGAACTGATGTGAATGTGACTCACACAGACGGCTGGCGCGATAGTACGGAGTATGATCGTCAAAGCTACACATTACGTTGGGATCGCATGCTTAATAGCGGAGCAACCTTGAAAACACTATTGTCACGCTCCAGTATAGATCAACAAACGGCGGGTTCATCACGTTTGTCTGAAGCAGATTACCTGAATAACCCGACAAAAAACTACACACCAATATCGTTACGTGAGGTTGAGGCT
>Ga0316204_10008269_pt1 | contig 14581 bp, 13 predicted proteins | sample 6monrhotite_MG_2_FD_205661 | JGI IMG/M metagenome (GOLD analysis project Ga0316204, IMG submission 205661) | Microbial mat bacterial communities from mineral coupon in-situ incubated in ocean water Damariscotta River, Maine, United States -... | ecosystem: Environmental > Aquatic > Marine >...
TGAATTTTGAGACTATCGTCATCAGTGTTCATACCAATCAATAATGTTTGTACGGTTGAACCGCAACCAAATCGGTTTTCAATAGCCTGTCTAAAATCATTTAATTTAGACAAAGCTGCATCTGCCACTTTAGCATCATCACTTCCATGTGCAGCACATCCTTGATGATGTGGATCTGACTCTGAAAAATGATATACCGCTATCTTCAAATAACGTGTTGGTTCGTCTGCTGAATTAGGCACTCCCTCACGGAAACGACTATGTTCAATAAACACCCAATTACGAACACTTTCACTTACATCAAATAAGGCACCTGCATGAGCCTTACGTCTAACAAGAGCGTAAGGTAATCTCAATACATAGCTCGTTAGATGAGCCAAACGACCATCAGCACAAGGTGCGAGGCCTACCGCGTGAAATCCTGCTTCTTTAAACGCTTGTTCAGCTTTAGTCTGATCTTGTCCACTAAGAGGATCTTTTTCAAAAAACTCTTGAGACATCAACATAAATTGCTGGAATACACATTCAGCATAAAACTGATCTCTATCAAAACCGCCATCAGCAAGTTTATCAAATTGATCCTGACTAAACGTAATTCCTAAATCTTGCTTTACAATCTCACGAACTCTTGTAAATAAATCACCACTTCTACGTAGTAATGAAACCTCTTCAAGAACCGTTTCGATCTGATCAAAACTCTCTTTAACACGCATTTCATAGTCGCGCAACATGGCGTTTTGAGCAATATTAACCAGAGGGTTAACTCGATTAGTACTACTACCTACACCTGTTGTATCGAACTCTACAGCTTTAGCCTTTTCAAGGCTTTGCTGTATCTCTAGTGGCAACTCTAGTGAGCGCCAAAATAGAGATCTATCACGATATTTTGCGTTTAACTTCTTCATCACCCAACCTGATTTAACTAAGCTCTAGCACCGCCAGACAAGGTAACTTTCGCACCATCATTAGTGTTTCCAGATGAACCTGTAATCGGACTTTGTGGAACTTCTTCCATAGAGTTTGGTCTAAAATTAGCCGCATTCATTGGTTGCTGTCCACTCATTCCTCTAATAGAAGGATTTCGTTGAACCGCAGAAGGTCCACCTGCTCCAGTCACTTTACTACCACTATCCCAACCATCACCAGTAATCACACTGGTTTCTTCCATAACCTCAACGCTCGGTAGAGGTTGTGACATGTCAACTGGTTGAACACTTCCAATCATAATCGGGAAATCCGACTCTCCTGGAACGGCTGCATTTGCGCTTTCACACATAAGGTTTGTTTGATCAAGCCCCTGATACTGTGTACCAGAAACTAAACTACATGCGCCCGTTTGAGCACCTGTCAAACCTTGTGGTCCTGGCTGTCCACCCGTTAATGGGTGCCCAGCGACTACAGCTTCAACTTCAGGCTTTCCCGGCATCGCACCTGATTGATTAACAATCGATGACGCTACTGAAAAAGACCCTTTGTTTTCACCTGTTGCTCTTAGTGGTGATGCACTACGGTCACCAGTCACATCTTGACGACTCGAGAATGAACCCGAAACACCAACTTGCTTATTAACTGGCTTAGCCGGTGCTGGATTGGAGCATACTGCTTCAACTTCTTCCTGACCCTGGTAACCAGTTCCGGTAACAGCTTGACAATAACCCTCTTCAACACCAGTGACTGCAGCATCAGTTCTACCTACCTGAGTACCACTTGTCATAACACCCGCAAAGGTATTAGACATCATTACTTTCTTCGGCGCAGGTGCTGCAGAACCAGAACTTGGTTGAATAGAACCAGACTGTACAGGGAAATCATTCCCTCCACTAACCTTGCTTCCTTCTACCGCGTTACTTGGAGCTGATGGACCCGGAGCTACTGAAAAACCGCCATTCGGCTTTTTTACCTTAGCTGCCTCAGCACCACAAAATAAACTACTTTGATCGGCTGGCAGATAATCTGTTCCAGTTACACCAGAACAAATACCTGAACGATCTCCACTTACTGCTTTTGACTGACCCATTCTATTTCCACTGATCGTCTGACCTTTGGTAGTTTGAGTAGTCGTGACTTTTGACGGAGCCGCAGCAGGAGCTGTTGAACATGCCGAAGCAAACTCTTCAGTTCCTAAATATTCTGTGCCACTAACAACTTGGCAAGCACCTGATTCAGCGCCAGTCAAAGTACTATCACTTTGACCGACTAGCGTTCCAGAAACCGACTGGCCGCTTAAAGTTTCAGAAAAACCCACCTTTTCTGGTGTGCCTCCTGAACGACTTCTTCGACTTTGACGTTTCTTGGCAGTCTCCGAAGTAGAAGTGCCTGTAGAACCACATTTGCCGCGAGTACAACGATCAGCTCTTACAGAACGAGCAATTTCTCGTCCAGAAGCTTCAGGGTTTGAAATCTTAGCAATCAGGCTAGCTTTGTTGCTACCTGACTTATAAGCAGACTCACCAGCTTTACCATTTACTTTAGCCTTGCGTCTTGCCTTAGACATTTGACGACCACTTGATGTTGCAACCGGAGCTGCTTTAACAACTTGTGATCTAGAGCTTGAAGATTCGGCAACCGAATTTCTTGCTTTAGGTGCTGTCTCAGACTTAGCGCGAGTCTCAAGAATTGGCTCAGGCTTTGGCTTACGTCTATTTACTTGAGGCTGTGTTGATCCTGTCTGACCTTGCACTACCTGCTTTCTTCTTTGCTTTGCAGCTTCTCTACCCTCCGCAACCACAACTGGTTGCGAAGAAGATGCGGCATTACGTGAAGAAATACCACCAGTAGACTGAGCAGCTTGAGGGCTAGACCCTCTTACAGCTCTTACTGGTGCAGCAGACGTGTTGCCAGACTTTTTAGCCTGACGACGTGCAATAGCCTGGGAGCGCCCACTTAGGGATTTAGTTGATTGACTCATACTAAAGGCCTCCATATTCATTCATTGCGTAGGGTTACATGCCTCTTGGGCGATAAACCACAAAGTTATGTCCTTGACACTGAGTGTAGCTATCGTAACCAACAACACGGATCAAATGATCAGGGTATGCTTGACGACATGCTTCAATCTCTTCTAGGAATTTGTTTGGATCACGCAGTCCGAAGAATGGTAATTTCCACATACCCCAATAATGATCAGAAGCGCGCTTTGGCTCTTCATGCTCAAGTGCTGGAGTCCAACCTTGGTTGATGATATAAACGATTTGGTCATAAATTTCGTCAGCACTCATATCCGGAAGGAATGAAAATGTCTCTAGCGTATATTTAGTACGATAATCATCTGTATTAAAGTTACTCATTTGTACTCTCCTTTAATTTGCTTAGGCAAAAATTATCTTACGTCCAGTTTATCAACTGTATCGAATTCAAACACGATCTCTTTCCAAGTATCAAGAGCAACTGCAAGCTCCTTACTACCACGAGCCGCATCACGTAGGATATCATTACCTTCACGCTCTAGATCGCGACCTTCGTTACGAGCTTTAACACACGCTTCAAGAGCAACACGGTTAGCAGCTGCACCAGCAGCGTTCCCGCCTGGGTGACCTTGAGTACCACCACCGAACTGAAGAACAGAATCATCACCAAAGATGTTAACTAGCGCAGGCATGTGCCATACGTGGATACCACCAGAAGCTACTGCGAACACACCTGGCATAGAAGCCCAGTCTTGATCGAAGAAGATACCACGAGCACGATCTTCTGCAATGAAGTCTTCACGTAGAAGATCAACAAAACCAAGAGTAGATGCACGATCACCTTCAAGCTTACCAACAACAGTACCTGTATGTAGGTGATCACCACCTGACAAACGTAGACATTTAGCTAGTACGCGGAAGTGAATCCCGTGATGTGGGTTACGATCGATTACAGCGTGCATTGCACGGTGAATGTGAAGTAACATTCCGTTTTCACGACACCACTTAGCAAGTGTAGTGTTAGCTGTGAAACCAGCAGTCAAGAAATCATGCATGATGATTGGCTGACCAAGTTCTTTTGCGAACTCTGCACGCTTCATCATTTGATCAACATCACCAGCAGTAACGTTTAGGTAGTGACCTTTAACTTCACCAGTTACTTCTGCTGCTTTATCCACTGCTTCAGCAACGAATTCAAAACGGTTCTGCCAACGTTGGAATGGCTGAGAGTTAATATTCTCATCATCCTTAGTTAAATCTAAACCACCACGTAGACACTCATATACAGCACGACCGTAGTTTTTAGCAGAAAGACCAAGCTTAGGCTTGATAGTACAACCCAACATTGGGCGACCGTATTTGTTTAGCTTGTCACGCTCAACCTGGATACCACATGGTGGTCCTTGGCAAGTCTTAACGAAAGCTACTGGGAAACGGATATCTTCAAGACGTAAAGAACGTACTGCTTTAAATCCGAAAACGTTACCAACTAATGAAGTAAGAACGTTAACAACAGAACCTTCTTCAAATAAATCTAATGGGTACGCGATGAAAGTAAAGAATGCAGTCGGATCACCAGGAACCTCTTCGATTCTATAGGCACGACCTTTGTAGTATTCCATATCCGATAATAAATCGGTCCATACTGTAGTCCAAGTACCGGTTGAACTCTCTGCTGCAACGGCTGCTGCAGCTTCTTCACGTGGCACACCTTCTTGTGGAACCACTTTAAAACATGCTAATAAATCTGTATCAAGCGGTGTATAATCAGGCGTCCAATAAGTCAGCTGATAATCTTGTACACCCGCATCAAAAGTTTGTGTAGACATAGAACTTCTCCTCTAGGGTTTGGAGTTGAATTAAATTCAGACGCAATGTTATAGAGCGCGTCCTAGTTTGACCAATTGAAATTAACAATGCAAAGGATTGATTAGACTCTATATGTACTATACATACTAACTTCTAATCTAAATAAATAGCCACTAACATACTGATTTATAAGAGCTTAACCAATACGAAAGCAACAGTACCTTAACCTATCTTTCTCAACTGGGGTTAAAATTGTTCGTTTTTATGGAAAAGTTTGCTTTAAATATTTCTACATCTACTTAAAAGCAAAGCAATTTTCCGATACGGTAATTTACACTTTGTATCCTCATTCTGCAAGTGGTTATCCATTTCGTTTAAGTTAATAGGCCACCTGATCAAACTTAAGACATACGCCACCCTACTGTCTACGTACTTTCACCATCTCATATTTCTATCACACATTAACTTACATCATTTTTAATAATTTAATACTTCGGCATGATACTCAATACATTCTCCTATTCAAATGCCTATATCTCAGAGTCACTGCATAGCCATAATTAAGCTATAATTTCAAATCACATATAATTAATAATCACTACCAGTGGCGAAACTACCAATGGCAAATAATTTGATACTCATTATTCGTTCTCTTCTTTTTTATATTGGTCATTACACAATAATCGTTACCTTCTCCTTGTTCGGAGTACTGCTTCGCCCTCTTTCTCTTACAAAACGATTAAAATTCATGCGTCATGGCGTTAAGCTGTGTCTATTTTGGCTAAAAATCACTTGCAATATAAAACACCGAGTTCATAACTTAGAGTGCATTGAACCAGATAAACCCAGCATTTTATTATCTCGCCATGAATCAACTTGGGAAGCCCTAGCTTTCCACGCACTGTTTCCTCTACAAATTAATGTTGTTAAAAAAGAGTTAAAAAACATTCCCTTTTTTGGCTCTATTTTGAAGACCATTAGTTCAATTATGATTGACCGAGAACAAGGCTTAAAAGCCATTAAACAGGTCAAGATTAAAAGTGCTGAAGCGATTAAAGGGGGCTTCTGGGTTGTTATATTTCCAGGAGGGACGAGAATTTTTCCTAGAGAACTGAGTCAAATCCAATCTGGCGGTGCCATATTGGCAAAACAAGAAAAAACACCTGTTTATCTTGTCACTCATAATGCTGGCACCGCTTGGCCCAAAGGTACCTTTATTAAAAACCCTGGCCACATTGAGGTTTATATCAAACGATTAGAAGCGGTTGATACAAAAAACATCCAAGCCATCAACGAAGAAACACAAGCCTGGTTTCAAAGCCAATATCATTAATAACATCCAGTGCTACCCGTTTTTTCTTCACGCAAAATTTGCACCTAAGCCATCTAACAGCATCATATAGAAATGATTTATCACTAAACAAGTAATAACTCCTTATAATACGGCGCGTAAAATTGGAATCGAAAACAAGGATTTATAACAATGCTAACCCCAGAACAACTTGAAATGGCAAACCTCATTATTGATGCAGTCAACCTTGAAGACATCAACGCAGATGACATTGACCCAAATGAAGCTATTTTTACCAATGGATTAGGATTAGATTCTATCGATGCGCTTGAAATATCTTTAGAGCTTAGTAAAAAATATGGCGTTAAAATCAAGTCTAGCGATGAAAACATAAATGACATCTTTTCATCGATTGCTTCCTTAACCGAATTTGTTCAAGCGAATAAAACAAGCTAACAATAACTGATGTACTCGACTCTGCTTCAAAGCCAAAGCTCCGTAAATGTTAAGGCGCTTTGGCAGTCAGAACCCTTTATTGTTGGCAACATGCCAAACCAGAACCTGACTCGCTGGGAAGTTTTACAGGCAGCAGAACAGCTAAGTCAACACAACCTCGGCCTTTCTAATTCCACGCCCTTGTCAGCAACCGTTCTATTCCAGCAAAGACACCACTTTCTGATATCTTGCTTGGCAGTTGCCCTAAAAAAAGGTCATACCATACTGCCACCCAACTTGGCTCAAAACACGTTAAGTCAGTTAAATAAAGCGCAGTGCAATCTTTGGGTATTTGATGATGAGACCCCGCAGGGATTAAAAGAACAGAATCAAGTTCAATCTCGCCAAATTGATTACATTATTGATCAGGTAAAATCGCAACCACTCGATTTTGATGAACAGGACTTAGAAAGCTTATTTTCAAGCATTAAAGATTCCGAAATTTGGCTCTATACTTCTGGAACGACTGGTGCTCCAAAAAAAATCATTAAAACCTGGCAGAATCTGATCCATTCAGCTCAAATTGCCATTAATCGCTTTCAGCTCATGCAACCTAACTACATTGTGGCGACGGTTCCAAATCAACATATGTTTGGCTTAGAGACCGCAATCTTTTGGCCTCTTTTTTCCCAATCAAGCCTATGGTTTGAGCGCCCCCTGTTTCCTGAAGATATTCGTGATGCATTACAAGCTAACTCTAACTTCCCTGCTCTACTGGTTTCAACACCTTTGCACCTAAATAAATTACAAGCCTTTGATTTAAAATGGCCAACCCATTTAACCCGTGTACTTTCAGCTACAGCTCCGCTGTCAAAATCCTTAGCAGAACAAGTTGAAAAACAGATGGACGTTCAAGTTTTTGAGATTTATGGCAGCACAGAAACCGCTTCAATCGCCTCAAAACAGACGACAGTTTCGGATCAATGGTTTTGTTATCAGAACGTTGAGCTTCAACCGCAACACAATCAGAACTATGCCGTCAAAACGCCTGGTTTAAATCAGTTCGAACTCCTAAATGACCAAATAGAGCTTATTGATCCACGGCATTTCAAACTCGGCAAACGAAACTCTGATTTAATTAAAATTGCTGGAAAACGCGCTTCATTAGCCGAACTCAACCATCGCTTGCAATCCATCGAAGGATTGACTGAAGGGGTTTTCATTCCATCTAAAACCTCTGAGCGACTCATTGCTTTTGTCGTTTCAGACCTCTCTAGTCCAGACATAATCAAGGCACTCAGAAAATCAATTGATCCGGTCTTCCTGCCTAGGCCTATCATTTTTCTAAAGACACTTCCTAGAAATGAAGTGGGGAAAGTTTTGTATAATGAGCTACAGTCAAACCTCACTCATGAATAAAAATAAAGAAGCCCTGTAGTGATGCAATTGATCGGTTCTTTTCAAATTCCAGCGCAACACCCTTGTTTGTCAGGTCACTTTCCTGAGCATCCTATTGTGCCTGGGGTCGTCTTACTAGAGCAGGTTGAAAAATTATTGAAGCAACATCTTCCAGAGTGGGCCATCCTTGAAGTTAGCCAAACGAAATTTCTAGAAGTCGCTCTACCCGATGAAGAGATTGAAATCAGTTTTGACACCTCTAAATTAATGAGCCATGAAAACATCACGTTTCAACTGATTCACCCGCTCTCTTCAAAAAAAGTAGCCTCTGGAAAGTTACAGCTGTCGCAAATGGATTTTGGTTAAAATATGGCTCAGGACTGGCAACAAGAAAAAGAGATGTCTAACGCCTTCTGGCTAAAACTCATCCTTAAGCTCGCTTTAAAGCTTCCACGCTGGAGTGTTCGTTTACTGCTTCACCCAATTGTCTTCTTTTTTATCTTAGTCTCTCCTAAAAAAAGACAGGTTTCACGCCACTACCTCTCACGCGTATTACGCTCAAAACCCAATATTGGACACATCTATAAACACTTCTTTTGGTTTGCATCCGCCCTTCTTGATAGAGTGTATTTTTTGACTAACAAACAGGATCTTTTTGATATTACGTTTGCTCATCGTCAAGAGGTCATTGACTCTTTTCAGCAGAATCCTGGGCAGTTTTTTCTAAGTGGTCACTACGGCAGTGTCGAAGCTTTAAAAACCCAATCGATGGGTAGAAATTACGAGATAAAACCTGTCATAAAACTTGATCATAACCAAACTATTGTGAACTTATTTAAAGAACTTAATCCCACCTTTTACGAAAACGTCATACCCTACAACGGACTAGAAACAACCTTTGAGATATATGAAAATCTTAAAGCTGGTAAATCTATCGCTCTGCTTGCTGATAGACCAGTAGGCGATGCAGCAACCATTTTAGTTGATTTTCTGGGTGATAAAATCCCCCTACCAGAGGGGATTTTTGAGATGATTCATCGCTTTCCATTCCCGACCAATATTTTCTTTTCTGAGTATCAAGGCGGAAATCGGTATCACGTTAAATACCATCAACTTGAAATTTCAAAAGATGACTCTCCAACAGAACTGGCACAAAAATTTGCAGACATACTTGCACAGCAGTGCTTAGACTCACCTTATAATTGGTTTAACTTTTATGCTTACTGGAATGAGATCAGACATGTCGATTAGTCAGCATAGTCACTTTGTTTTCAAAACACTTCTGAAAACGATTGTCGTTTTTAACCTAGGGTTTTCAACATCGGTGTGGGCACAACCGATTCATTTAGAGATACTTTTTGAAAGCTGGCGATCTGTTGAAACAGCTCAGAAAGCGTTTACTGAAGAACAGTTTGACCCCTTATTAGAGATCTCCCAAAAACAATATGGCCAACTATCGTACCAATCACCAGATCGATTAGAACAAAACTATCATAAACCTGTTAAAGGCAGCATAGTCTTCACCTCATCGCGACTCAAGATTGATTTACCGAATCGTCAACTAGAGATCAATGTGGCACAATTTCCTGAAGTCGCCCTATTTTCTAAAACGCTATTAAATCTATTAAATGGCAACTTAGAAGCCCTTAGGACCTCTTTCACACTTGACTTTAAAAGTGATGGCAACCAAGTCTGGCAGCTTAATTTATTGCCAAATCAGACCTTTTTGAAACAGATTCACAAAATTGAAATCTGGGGTTCAGAAACTAATATCGATTCAATTTTATTGCTACAAACCTCTGGTGATTGGCGTAAATTAACGCTTTCACCAGACCAGTAACCCTACTGATCTTATGAAGGCCTCTCTCCTCAATACTTTTAAACAACCACTTAGCTGGCTTGCCATTGTTGTATTGGTGTGGGCAAGTTTAGTGGCCCTATTGAATAAATCTCCCTTCCAAAATGACCTTACGCTTTTTTTTCCTGACCAACAAAGTATTGAAGCCGAGTATTTAAAAAACCGCTTGAGTCCTAATCAAAATACCAGTTGGTTAATGTTAAGCATTCCAATCAATCAGAGCAGCCATAATACAAGCGATTTTAGTCAACAAGCCAAAATAGCCTTACTAGAACTCAATGGTATCAAGCAAGTCCTTAATGGTTCTGAACCGCTACAAAGCCCCCTTCAACAGTCCACTGAACCAGACCTATACCCTTACCGTTATCTATTAAATGATTTTGAGCTTTCTCAGCTAACGCCACAAATACAACAACGGTGGGAAGAGTACCAGCTTGGCTTAGTTTTAGATAAAAAATGGCTGTTAGATGACCCAACTTTTCAGTGGGTTAACTTTCAAAACCAACTCAAAACAAAAACACAGTTGCCAAAACAAAACGGCGTCTGGTTTCATGCAGAAACAGCCTCGGTGCTACTACTGATAGAAACAGAAAAACAAGCTCAGATTTTAGTGAATCTTAATCAGAGACTCGAAACACTTTTAGGTAAAGAACACTTTAAACTCTCCGGAATAGACTGGATAAGCTTACAGGCAGAACAAGAAATTAAAGCAGCGGTTAATCTAATCACAGCCCTAGCCATTGGCATGGTCATTTTGGCTTTATTTATAGCTTTTAGATCTGCCAAGCTCATCCTTATTAGCAGCCTCCCGCTTTTAGGGGCCTTTGCTGTTGGTACTCTGACCACGATTACCCTTTTTGGCAACATGCAACTGATCACGCTGGCTTTAGGGGCGATTCTATTAGGGGTCGCCATTGACTATCCAATCCATACTATCTCTGCTTACCGGTCTAGAAAACCATCTGTGATCGATAAAATATGGCCAACCATTCGTTTAGGCGCCCTCACCAGTGCTTTTGGTTTTTTAATGCTTTGGTGGATTAGCATTGAAGGCTTACAGCAGATGGCAATCTTTGCTTCAGCAGGCTTATTAACCGCACTGCTTATCACTAAAAGTCTTAAGCCTACTGTCGCTAAACACTATGTCATTGATGCCAGCCCCATAGATGAAAGTCCAATCGGTAAAAGTACATCAATGGAAATGGACTCGTTTCCATTGAATACGGTCCCTAAAACGATTGTCTATTTAATGACTGGACTCCTTATTATTGCGTGTATTTTATGGATTAAACCAATTCAATGGCAGGATGATATTGCCAGCCTAAGCCCCGTGTCTAACAACTTAATTCAGACTGACCGACAGCTGAGATCACAGTTTCAATATAAAGAGGTTGGTAAACAACTGCTGCTGCCTGCCAAAGATATGGAGTCTCTGCTACAAAAAGAAGAGGCTTTAATAGTCCACTTAGATCAGCTCAAAAAAGTGGGAGCTATTACGCAGTATCAACTGCTTTCAAAAATATTACCCAGCCAGTCGTTACAGAAAGAACGCCAGCTATCACTGCCCTCTTCAACCCAATTGCAGACAGAACTCACTCAGGCTGTCTCAGGCTCGCGTTTTCAAGCGAAACATTTCCAAAGTTTTATGGACAGCATGACGCAAAGTAAACAACTGCCTTTAATGCATTATGATGATTTTATTCAATCCAATGACCCGTCAATTGATTTGGCGAGTCAACTCGTAACGCATACCAACCAGCAAGTGATCGGAGTCATTACCCTTGCTGGCGTGGAATCCAATCAAGCAATCCAGCACTTTGTTAAACAACACAAACCACTCGGCCTGATCTATTTCAACCAACGGGCATTTGTCGCTGAACAAATTGCAGAAATACGGAAGGGGCTGTATCAAAGTTTGATTTTTATTATGCTGGCTCTAGCGATAATTATCGCTATTAAATTTAGAAACTTGCACAAAGTCCTGACAGTTCTAGGGCCGATAATGTTAGCGATCGGCTTTACGCTGGCTACTTTGACTCTACTCAACATCTCTTTAAGTATCTTTCACTTAATGAGCTTAATGCTGGTTGCCGCAATTGGTATTGATTACAGTCTGCTCTTTGCTCAAGGCGCAGAACAAAAAACCGATTCAAAGGCGTGGACACACGCCATTCGTGTTGCGTTCTTTACCACATTGGGTTCATTTGGAATCTTAAGTCTGAGTCAACTCACACTTTTGAGCGCGATCGGCTTAACGGTATTGATTGGTGTGCTATGGGTCTACCTACTCGCGGCCTTTGTCCACCAGAAATCAGTGGTGCGATCTTAACGAGCGTTACTTTGAAATGATTAAAGGTTTATGCACTAGAGATCGGACTAAACCTGGTAGGTTCATGCCTTTTTTAAGTAGTTTCTTAGCGACCATAAAGGTGATTTGAGTAATATCAAAGCCAGCGCGAAAATGACTCGCTCTGCGATCTTCTGCATAAACCGTCTCAATCGGAATAAAAGCAAATTCATAATTCAGATGCGCCGCATCAATAATCACTTCACTCTCAAAGACAAATCCAGACTTATTCTCATACGGAAAGCTTAAAGCTTTTAATAGGTTGCTGGGATATAAACGAAAACCAGATTGACTGTCCGCAATCGGTTTCCCCGCTGCCCAACTCACCCAAAAATCGGCAATTCCATTAGCTATGCGTCTTGAACGCGGAGCATTTTGTCGATCTTTTAAGCGCGAAGCAATACACAGGCTATTTGAATGAGCATCAAAATAAGCCAATAACTTTGGAATATCAGCGGGGTTATGTTGTGCATCACCATCTAAAGTAACAACGGCATCCACGCTAAGCTCTAATGCCTTACTAAAACCAACCTGAAGTGCTTTGGCTTTTCCGCCATTAACAGGCAAATCAATTAAAATCGCATCCGTCTGCTTAACCAGTTCGGCTGTATTATCCAAAGAGGCATCATTGACTACAATCACTATAGGCGAGATTTGTAATGACTCCTTAATCACTTTCTGTATGGTTAAGGTTTCATTGTAAGCGGGAATCACCACTGCAAAATTAGTCATCTAATATGAACTCTTTAATGTTTTTATAATTGTTCTAACAGCACTTTTTTCTGATCAGAGTACTCGCTTTCAGTTATCAGCTCTTCAGTATACAAAGCTTTAAGCCTCATCATTCTCTGCTTAACCGTATCCATACCCTCGCTTGAGCGCTCTACACTGCTTACAGGACTTCCTGCCTTAGCATTCTGCAACAGCTCTTCAATTAATGGATTAACTTTACTCATAGTTGAGCCAAATTTATTCATATTACCCCCGCCAGCTGTAGCATCGTAAAGCATACTTCCAACTTCTTGATTATCCTTATACAGGGTTCCTCTAAACTCCTTTAGGTACAGCGCCAAATCCCACTGCCACCTTACATAATATTTCAACGTAAATGGGCTATTTTCAGGCTGTTTATTTTTAGGGTAAACTTCTGCTTCAAAGCCTAGTTTTTTAACTGATATAGCCATTTCCTCGTCAAACACATCATGCTTTGCCGTTGGGTTGTCTTCAATCCAAATTTTATCAATGGTCGTACCATCGGCGACAGGTTCAACTTTTTGAGTAATCGAACACCCTGCCATAACAAAACTGATTAAACCCAAAAATAAAAACTTAAATAATTTACTCATAACCTTTTTCCTATCATTATTTAATGCGATTCAACATACCTTCATTCTTTATCAACTGACTGACAAACTTTCCTGTTTGGTACCAGTGCAAAAAGAAGGCTTCTAATAGAACTTTAGACAATTGCTTCGAACTCCAAACCCACTCAACTTCCGCAGGAATAAACTCCGTGTTAAAGCCTAAATTTTCAGCCATCACCTGACAACGCAATAGGTGGTAACGATTGGTGATTAAGGCGCTTTCTAGTGGTTGGTTTTGGGATTGCAGAAAATCACGGGTATATTTCAAGTTCTCTAAGGTATTTCTGGAACGGTCTTCCAAAATTATTTCAAAATCTAGCGTTTTGCCTAGAGTCGTTTTTGCTAAAACCCTCTCAAAATACTGTTTGCCAACAACCGCTTCCGTCAAAATGTTTTGCCCCGTTACACCACCTTGAAAAACCAACATTTTTGGTTGAACGGTTTGTAAAGCATTCACCGCTGCTTCTATACGCTGACGATACTCAGGCTGGCTCTCATTCTCCTTTAAGGCTAAACCAAATAAGAGCCAAACAGGTTTTTCAGACACGACGTAGTGACGACTTGCTACTTTATAAATTGAGTAACCATGCCATAAAAGCACTAAACCGCCAGAAAGCAATACCCCAAAAACAGAAAGGGACAGCATCAAGATGCCGTCCCTATCCATGTTTTTCTGAAAACGACTTAACGTCAACATCAAGCAATTACATCGCGCTTAACTGAAGCTGAACTTGTCGATCTAAATTTGAAATCCAACCATTATAGTTACTATGAATCGTCTTCTCTTCTGCATCATAGCCTAGGTTTTCACTTGTTTTATAAAGCAGACTATATGATGTATCTGAATACGGAATCGTAATATTAGCGACATGTTTTCTTAAAATTAAAGTTGCTTCTAAAGTTTGCGCATCTTTCTCTTTAACCACCCACCCCAAAGTTCTTCCTGCTCGAATAATGGCATCTTTAACCTGAGTCGCAGAAGTTACTGCACTTGGTAACGCCTGCCCATCGATATTTTTAACAGGCTTTGATTTACAGCCTGTTAAAGTAACCGCTAATAACATCGCTGAAAAAACCAAAGCGACTTTCTTTAAGTTAAATCTCATCATTTTGTCGTACCTTCCAAATAAAATTTCCGTCATTATACTTAATTGACACTTATGAACAAGTACA
>Ga0316204_10008270_pt1 | contig 14578 bp, 8 predicted proteins | sample 6monrhotite_MG_2_FD_205661 | JGI IMG/M metagenome (GOLD analysis project Ga0316204, IMG submission 205661) | Microbial mat bacterial communities from mineral coupon in-situ incubated in ocean water Damariscotta River, Maine, United States -... | ecosystem: Environmental > Aquatic > Marine >...
ATACTCTGCCGTCAGAATTTGGGCAAATTATAGAAGCTTTATATCAGCGGGTTCCAAATATTGATCAAGCAATTATTTCTGTCCATTGTCACGATGATTTAGGCTTGTCGGTAGCAAATTCTATCTCTGCCGTTCAAGCCGGCGCACGTCAGATTGAATGTACAATCAACGGAATTGGCGAGCGAGCCGGTAATTGTTCGTTAGAAGAAGTGGTGATGATTTTAAATACCCGTAAAGATCAGTTAGGCTTGACTACTAATATCAATCCAAAAGAAATACACCGAACCAGTCAGCTTGTTGCAAATTTATGTAATATGCCCATCCAATCCAACAAAGCGATTGTTGGAAGCAACGCGTTTAGCCATTCTTCAGGCATTCATCAGGACGGCGTATTAAAAAGTCAAAATACCTACGAGATAATGACGCCTGAAACGATTGGATTAACGACTAATAAGTTAAATTTAACTTCTCGTTCTGGCCGCCACGTCATAAAGCATCATCTAAAAGAATTAGGTTATGAAGAATCAGATTATGATCTTGATAAATTGTATGAAAGATTTCTGCAAGTAGCGGATAAAAAAGGACAGGTGTTTGACTATGATTTGGAAGCGTTAGTTTTCTTTACCAATTTAGATGATGAAAAAGATTTTTATACTTTAGAGTCTTTATCCGTTCAATTAGGAACAGAAACCACCGCTACAGCGACCGTTGGATTGCGCTGCGGGGATAAAGTTATCACTGAAGCAGCAATAGGTAATGGTCCCGTTAATTCTATTTGTAGTTGCATAAGCCGAATTACAGGTTATGAAATTGAAATAAAAGACTTTAAGGTAGTTTCTACTTCTCAAGGAACCGATGCCTTAGGGCAAGTTAATATTGTTGCTGATTGCAAAATGGGTGGAGAGCCGAGTAAAAGCCAAACTTTTCACGGAATGGGATTAGCAACCGATATCATTCGCTCGTCTGCTAGAGCTTTGGTTCATCTAGCGAATGACATGTATCGATCTGAGGAAGTAGCTAAGTTGCGAGAAAAGGATAAAACCTCATAACTCCGCTTCTCGCTTACGTTCTTGGCGTGCTTGCTCTTCTTCAAAAGCGGCTTTTATTTCTAAAAGAATATTATCAACATCCGCTTCTTGTTCCGATTCTTGGAATTGACCAGTTAGATGGACATCGCCTTTAAGCTCACCATTTTCATACAGCTCCCAAATTTCTTTGGCATACTGGCTATTAGCCAGTTGAGGAGCGAACTGCGAATAATAATTCCTCATATTATTAACATCGCGCTCTAACATGGCTTTAGCATTATTGTTTCCCGCCGCATCGACCGCTTGTGGTAGATCAATAATGACAGGGCCATATTCATCGAGTAAAACATTAAATTCCGAGAGATCCCCGTGGACTAGGCCTACACTGAGCATTCGGGCAACATCTTTCATAATAGTTGCGTGGTCTTCCAAAGCCTGTTCTTCAGTTAATAAAACATCATTCAAACGAGGGGCGACATTTCCTGCTCCATCAACCACTAGCTCCATTAATAAAACGCCATCAAAACAGCCATAGGGCTGAGGCACCCTAACACCCGCATCAGCTAAGCGGTATAGGGCATCAACTTCCGCATTTTGCCATGCTTCTTCTTGCTCTTTACGGCCAAAACTGGATTTATTTTCCATCGCTCTTGCACGTCGACTATTGCGACCTCGACGCCCTTCCTGATATTGAACGGCTTTTTTAAAACTCCGCTTATTTGCTTCTTTGTAAACTTTGGCACAGCGAATTTCCGTCCCACAGCGCACTAGGTAAACAGTTGCTTCTTTCCCACTCATGAGCTGACTCAATACTTCGTCAACTATACCGTCTTCATAAAGGGGTTTGATTCTTTTAGGCATTTTCATGGCGACTTTATACATGACCTTGCTATAAATTGGAATAGAAAAACAGAAGACTGGTTAAGAAAGTTGTATTGAATGCTTATGCTTATCCCGATATGAGATTACTGATCGATCACTACTTGATTCCGCCCTGAAGTCTTAGCTTTGTACATCGCATTATCCGCTCGTACAATTAAATCAGAAAAACCTTCTTCCCCATTTTTTAATTCAGCTATTCCAATACTGACAGTAAATTTAGTTTTCCCAATATTAACCTTCTCAGTTTTGGTTCGAACTCTTTCAGCAATTTCACTTGCACCTGATGAATTGCAATGGTCAAGAAAAATAACAAATTCCTCGCCCCCAAATCGAGCTACGACATCTTCTTTCCGACTCTCAACTTTTAGTAGTTCAGCAAATACTTTAAGAATTGTGTCACCTTCAGCATGCCCATAGGTGTCATTGATTAATTTAAAATGGTCAATATCAAGCATTAAAAGAGATACAGAAATATTATTTCTAGTTGCTCTGGCAACTCTATGGTTTGCGACCTCCAAAAGGTAATAGGGATTATATAATCCTGTTAATTGATCACGCATCGCCATTCTAGTTAGCTTATCTCGTTGCTTTTTTAATTCAATATGGGTATTAATTCTGGCTAATAAAATGGCGGGTCTAACTGGTTTGGTTAAGTAATCTACGGCTCCAAGATTTAAGCCCTTTTCCTCATCTTGTTCAGACTGCATTGCTGTCACAAAAATGACTGGAATAGAAGAGGTTTCTGTATCCATTTTTAAACGCCTACAAACTTCATAACCATCCATTTCCGGCATGTCTATGTCGAGGATGATTAGATCCGGTTTCGAATCAGAAGATAAAAGCTCTAAACATTGTTTACCAGATGTTGCTACTTTTAATTGATAGTCGCTCTTTAGAAAATTAGCAAGAACTTGAATGTTGGCTGGTTCATCATCAACCAAAAGTATTGTTGCCTGATTATCCATGGTTTCTTTCCATATTAAGATCTTTCATGATTTTCTCTATAGTTTTAATCGCATTATTTGTTTCAAATTGGCTTATTTGTTTTTCTAATAAACTTAAGTTTTTTATAAGCTGTGGGTTTTCAATATCAGTAACAATTGATTTTATATCTTGAGGGTCTATGTAATCATTTTGTTGTAACCTTTCAAGCAGTTTCGTTACTATAGTTTTTAGTTTTTCCTGTGAGATTTTTGGTTGCTTGGTTGGTTCATTTTTTGAACTATTGGACTTAACCCGAAGATACTCATCAAGCTTAGAAAATAAGGCATTAAATTCTTTTTCGATTTCCACAATTAAAGAAGGAAATAAACTTGTCTCTTTATTTATAGCAGCCAGTTCTAATTTTTTTGTTTGATTTTGCAAGCGAGTTCCACTTAAATTAGCAGCAATTCCTTTTATAGTATGAGATAAATGTTTTACTTGATCTATATCATTGATATCAGCAGCCTTTTTAAGATCCATTATTTTTTGAGGTACTCCATCAATAAATAATTTTATCAGTGTTTGTAGTAAAGTTTGGTTGTCCATAACTCTTTTTAGAACGGATGTTTCGTCCCATACAAGGTTATCATCATCTTGTGTTATAGACCTATCATTTTCAATTGATTTAGTAGGTTCTTTTTCTGTATTCTCTTTTGACATTTTATTTTTAGATAAATGGAGCCACTTCTGCAATTTATTTCGAAGTGTTTCTGGTTCGATAGGTTTCGATAAATAATCACTCATTCCGGCATCAATACATTTTTGTCGATCACCTTCCATTGCATTGGCTGTCATTGCTAGAATGGGAACCGATAAGTATACAGAACCGCCTGCACCCTTCCTAATTTCTTGGCTAGCTTCATACCCATCCATTTCAGGCATCTGACAATCCATAATAACTAAATTATAGAGTTGTTCATTTTTTGAAAGCTTTAGAAGTTCTATGGCTTCAATACCATTGGCGGCAATATCTGCAGTTAATCCGAATTGTTCAAGTATCCCTAAAGCGACTTGCTGATTTATTTGGTTATCTTCTACTAACAATAGCCTGCTATTAGGAAAGCTAAGCTGGTTATTCATTACTTCACTTTCAGAGGGAACAAGCGTATTTAAATAATTGCTTGTAACAAACGGATAACTATCCTGTGTATTTTGTTCCGCTAAAACATTAAGTGCATTAAAAAGATCGTAGGGTGTTGCTGGCTTTGAAAAATATCCAGAGAACCCAAGATCTATATAATATTCTAATTCATTTTGTTCCGATATAGAGGTCATCATAATTAATTTCATGTCTCTTAAATTAGGATTAAGTTTTAACTGCTCCCCTAAATCAGCACCACTCATCAAAGGCATTTGCATATCTAAAAATGCAATATCGAATAATTTTTGCTGGTTAGCAAGCTTTGAATTGCAAGTATCAAATGCTTCTTGGCAGCTTTTTGCGATTGAAACGGTTGCACCCCAGAGTTCAAGTTGTTCCTTTAAAACTAATTGGTTTGTTTTGTTATCATCAACGATTAAAATGTTAAGAGAATCAATGTTAGAGTTTGGTAGGAACTGTATAGGCGTTTCACCTTTTTCTAGTTTGATTTGAAAACTAAAGTTACTTCCTTGCCCCAATTCACTAGTGACCTCAATTTTACCACCCATTAAAGAACATAGCTTTTGGCTGATTGACAAGCCTAACCCTGTACCTCCGTATTTCCGGGTAGTAGAAGCGTCGACCTGAGTGAATTCATCAAATAACGTTTTTAATTTACCTTCAGGGATACCAATTCCAGTGTCAATAACGGAACAATGAAGTTCTAGCGAATTCTTATTTTTATTAACCAAACTAGCTTTTATTATAATTTCTCCATCCTGAGTAAATTTAATTGCGTTACCAACAAGGTTGGTGAGTATTTGGCGCAATCTACCGGGGTCACCTTTGACGGAAGCATCCTTGATTCCCGTAGTGTCCAATATAATTTCAATACCCTGAGTTTGAGCTTTGAGAGCAATTGATTCTACAAAGTCGCTCAGCACTCGAAGCAAATCAAAGTTGAGGATCTCAAGATCTAATTTGCCAGCTTCGATTTTAGAAAAATCTAGAATATCATTAATCAATACCAGTAAGGATTCTGCACTCGATTTTGCAATGTTAGCCTTATTTTCTTGATCGCTGCTAAGATTACTATTTAACAAAAGTCCTAACATTCCAAGAATGCCGTTCATAGGAGTTCTTATTTCATGACTCATACTTGCAAGAAATTCACTTTTTAACTGATTACTCTGTTTTTCTAATTTTGAAGCTTCTTTTAGCATCTGTTGCGCATGTTCTTGAACAATTGCAGATGCGAATTGGTCGCTAACCTCTTGAAGGATAGTCAAAATATCTATATTACTTTCTATTTCAGTTGAAGCATGTAGAGTAAGAACCCCTAGTAGCTGGTTCAATGTTTTCCCATGATTAGCGATAGGAATGTAACACGAATAAGTAGAATCTTCAGTCTGGTTAACAATTAATATTTCTCTCGTTTTTAATACATCTTCGTGAAAGCTTCTGTCTTGTTCTAGCAATGAAAACTTATGATTAATGGAATTAAGTTGATTAGATTCTTTTTCATCTTTATCGAGTAGAAACATTGCAGCATCTTTTATCGAAGGTAAAATATCTAGCTCTATTAATAAATCTAATGCGTCTGCAATTCGCTTTGATAACTCAGTACTGTCCGACAAAACATTTGCTATCTGAAGTTTAATATCGGTTGATTTTAACAAGACTTGTTTTTCGTGCTCGTCGTTTTGGCGTTGGGTTATATCTCTAACCATCGCTGCAAAGTAACTAAAATCTCCAACAACAACCTGCGTGACTGCCAATTCTAAAGGGAAAATTTTTCCATCTTTGGTAAGCCCTTTAACTTGTTCAGTCGAATTCAAAAAAGAATGCTTGCCTCCGTTTTGAACTTTTTCAAATCCTGACAAGTGTTTTTTGCGTAATTTCTTAGGAATTAAATCAGTCACACTTTTGTTAACTAGTTCGGTTTCATGATATCCAAATATATCGTTTGCAGCAGGGTTAGAAGACATTATCTTACCTTCATTGCTGATCGTTATAATTCCGTCAGCTACTGAATTAAAAATACTTCTTGCCATTGCTTCACTTCGAGCCAAGCCCCGTTGAGCATTTTTTCTATCGGTAATATCCGCTCTAATGGCAATATAGGTTTCAGGTTTTCCTTTACTGTTTAAAAAAGGAATTATCGTGGTGTCAACCCAATAAAGTTCGCCCTGTTTATTTTTATTACATATTTCACTTTTCCATACTTTACCGTGAGATATTTCTCGATACATTTCCTTGAAAAAATTAACATCATGATACCCTGAATTCAATATACGGTGATTTTTGCCTATAAGTTCTTCAAATGTATATCCACTTATCTCTGAGAATTTTTGATTAGCTGATAGAATTGTTCCTTTTACATCGGTTGTCGCTATAATCGCATGCTGATCATAAGCGTATTTTTGTAGCTCAAGTTCTTTCAAGCTTTTGTTTATTTTTTGTTGGCTTTCTTCCAGTTTTGCTTTGTCACTTCGTTGCTTTTCTAGCATAAAACTAAAGGAATTGGTTAGTTGAGATAATTCTTTATTATTTTCAATTGCAATTAGCTGATGAGTTTTTCCCATCGCAATATTAACGGCATTTTTTGCTAGAGAAACAATTGGTTGAGAAAATCGAGAAGAAAGGTATATCGCTGCGACTAAAACAACCAGAATAGACACTATTAAGACCGCAAAAGAAAATGCTGCAGCTTTAGTCGCAGTGATAAGGGCTTTCTCAGATTCTATTTCACTGACCAGTACCCAATTAGTGTCACCAATACTCATAAAATATTCAACACCGATGACCCTTTTCCCTAAAGGGTTTAGGTACTCATGTGCGGAACTAATTTTCGATTCTGAAAACTGTTTTTGGCTTTTAGCCAGAGCACTAATTTTATCCTGTAGATCCGATAGCTCAATTTCTTGCTTTAAAGCGGTATCCCAATGTTCATCAATTGGCGTTTGTAACACGCCTTCTGTATTAACAATGTAATAATTAACATCTCGCTCCGAACGGGATGCAACAAACGAAAATATTCTATCTAGTTTGAGTTGAAATGCTAGAGCACCAATTTTTTGGCCTAACTCATCAACTAATGGCGCCGTTACAAAACCCGCTAGGCGATTATTTGATGGAGAAAAACGTTCTAGCTCTGAAAAGTAAATTTTTCCTGTTTTCAGCGTTTTGCGAACATTTTCTGCAAATGTTGTTTTAGAAAACTCTCCAGTATTGAGATTGGTTCCAAGATCATCCTCTTTTAATATAGAAAATAAAACATTTGCCTGTTGATCGATAAGGAATATGTCATAAATATAATCATATTGATGAGAAAGGTTAACGAGTTCATCTTCGAATTGACTGCTTTGTAAGATCCAATCATCACTTTTAACATATTCATTAAGAGGTAATTCGCTTGGCCATTTATTACTCAAATTTTTAAGAAATTTAATGTTCTTTTTTGAAGATGATTGAATAGAAATATCCATAAATCGATATTCAAACCAATTGGTGATAAATTTTGCTTTTATTAATGCTGATTGAGATAGTTCATTTTCTGCTGCTACCCGCAACGAATTAGTGCTTTGGTAATAATTAAACCAAGATAATAGAACAATGGGGCCGATTGAGATTACAAGGAACCATCCGATCAACTGGTTTCTTATAGAGCCTTTCTTAAAATTAATAAACATTGTGCATTTATACCCAAAATGAAGAAATTTGATGTTTAACCAATCTTACATAAGGTTTTTAATTAAATGCACATAAAATACTCTTTGAGAATAGTGTAACTATGAGTAAAATCATGTACATGCAATAAAATAAAGTATAGTCTATACTTCTTAAATCGTTTGAAAAAAAAGCAGTTAATTACTCGTTTTTTTATATGAATTATATGGAGATTCTATTTTGTCTAAGAAAATAGTGCTTGTTGTTGATGACAGCCCTTTATCTAGAATGATGATAAGGAGTTATGCTGAAGCTGAGCACCCTGATTGGATCGTGTTTGAAGCATCAAATTCTACAGAAGCACTTGAACTATGTAATAAGAAAAGTATTGATTATATGACGGTCGATTATAATATGCCGGGCATGGATGGTTTGACTCTTATGCGCCAATTACGAGACTCGCATCCAGAAATTAAAATGGCTCTGTTAACGGGTAGTATTAATGAAGATATACAAACAGCGGCACAAGAATTAGATGCATACTTTATTCAGAAACCGATAACCCAAGCAAAAATTATAAGTTATCTAGAAAATTAATTCTCTTAGCAGCCCTCTCTAATTAATTGGTATTAGAATAGCATTCACCCCTTATTAAATATTAAATTCAGGAAAGTTCAATGGACAAATTAATTGTACCTATCGCTATCATTTTAATAGTAATAGCCTTCTTTTATTTCAAATCCACCATTAATTCTGGAGCTGCAGAAGAAAATATTCAACTTGGTGTAGATTTTCTTGCTGAAAACAAAAGTGCTGAAGGTGTTGTCGAAACTCCGTCAGGTCTTCAATACAAGGTTTTAACCAAAGGCACTGGGGTTGAGCATCCAAAAGCTAATGACCAGGTTAAAGTTCATTATCATGGGACGTTACTGGATGGAACCGTTTTTGATAGTTCGGTTGACCGTGGTGCTCCAATTAGTTTTGGTTTAAATCAAGTGATTTCCGGTTGGACAGAGGGTGTCCAATTGATGGTTGTTGGTGAGAAAACTCGTTTCTTTATTCCATCAAATTTAGCCTATGGGAATCGCTCTACTGGAAAAATTGGAGCGGGTTCACTACTTATATTTGAGATTGAACTGCTTGCCATTAACGAATGAATAAGCTCGTTATGCTTTTTTGTTTGTTTTAATTCTGAGTACAATCTGGTAACTATGGGGTAAGAACTTTTTCGATAAAACAGGTTTACCCAATGCCATTAGTTGCCTTTTCTAAACTACCTACTTTTCAACGATTAAAAAGCGAGTTTCATGATGTGCTGCCTCTTGAACGCGCCACTCATCAAGATATTCGTGAACAACATATTGGCCTGCTTAATATGATGCCTGATGCCTCTTTAAAAGCGACCGAACGACAGTTTATGAGGCTTGTTGGTGATTGTAATCAAATTGTGCAATTTTATGTTCACCTATTTACTATTCCAGAAATTAAGCGCGGTGCAGAATCTCAACAATGGATTGATGATTATTATGAAGATTTCGATTTAATAAGAGAACACGGTTTAGATGCATTGATTATTACCGGAGCAAATCCTGTATCAGAAAATTTAGAGCAAGAAGCTTTTTGGCCGATGTTAACTCAGGTGATTGATTGGGCGAAAGACAATGTTGCCTCAACATTATGCGCCTGCTTGGCAACTCACGCAGTTGTGAGGTATTTATACGATATAAAAAGAGAGCCGCTTGGAGAAAAAAGATGGGGGGTATTTGAACATCGATTAATGGACAAAAATCACCCTTTAACAAGACACATGAATACACGTTTTGACCTGCCACACTCTCGATTTAATCAAGTGAGCAAATCCCAGCTTGAATCCAAAAAGCTAAAAGTACTAGCTGAAAGCCAACAAGCAGGCGTTCATTTAGCGGTTAGCCCCGACGGGTTTAGGCTTGTTTTTTTTCAGGGTCATCCCGAATATGATCTACTTAGCTTACTAAAAGAATACAAACGAGAAGTGATCCGATGGTTTAATAATCAACGAACTGATTATCCGCCATTACCAGATAATTATTTCAGTGTCTTGGCAGTCGAAAAACTGGCAGAGTATAAATCACAAGCAATTAATGCAAAATCAAATAATCGTTCTTTACCGATATTTCCTGAAAACTGGTTACAATCAGAAATTGACAATACTTGGCGAGACACTGCTTTATCTATTTTTAATAATTGGCTTGGTATTGTGTATCAACTAACCAATAAAGATCTAAACAAGCTATTTATGGAAGGTGTTAATCCTGAAGAACCGCTTAAAAGCATTCGACCTAACAAACCTCTCATTTAATTATACAATTCGCTTGTAAGAGATTGTCCATTATCTAAATAAGCGATCACCTAACCCCACTAGAGTATATCTCTATTTGTGATATACGGAGTTTGCCAGCCAAAAACAGTCCGGCGGTAACTTATTGATTTTAATGGCAAAATAACAAAGTTTATATTAAAATATTCTAATATAAACTATTGCCTTCTTTCTTCTCTAGTTGTGATTAGTTTTGAGTGGGCTATTCTACTTACCAAGCGACAAGGACGATGCTGGAAAACAAGGAACAATGAGATAGGATTCTCATATCATGGAACTGATAAATAAGGATATAGCAGGAAGCATATTTTTCATTGGATGAAAATCAGATACGGGCGATTTTATCGCCCTTTCTTTTGCCTGTAATATTTACAACTCTTATCTATCGAAATCAAATTTGCTATCTCATTAATAGTTCAGTATGTTTTAACCTCTGAAATAAACAATTTTTCTCCCAGTATTTTTTCAGGACTAAAAGGGGTATCGTTGATGTACAAAGTTTTTGCAGATGAGCTTTCTGGTAACTGTTATAAGATAAAATTACTCATGGCATTTTTACAAATCGACCATGAATGGCATCATGTTAATATTTTGGCAGGTGAAACAACCAATGATGATTTTAAGCGGAAAAATTTCAACGGAAAGATTCCCGTTCTGCAAATTAACGAAGCAGAATATTTATCTGAATCTAATGCGATCTTAAACTTTTTAGCCGAAAACACCACTTTCCTACCTAATTCAGGTCTCCAACGGGCAAAAGTTTTACAATGGCAATTTTTTGAACAATATAGCCACGAGCCATACATAGCTGTCGCACGTTATATCAATAAATATTTAGGCTTACCGGAAGACCGGTTAGATGAATACCATTCAAAACAACAAGGTGGCCACAAGGCCTTATCTGTAATGGAACAACAGCTTGGTCAAACACCGTTCTTGGTAGGTAAACAAATAACTATCGCCGATATTAGTTTATATGCTTACACCCAAGTTGCTCATGAAGGTGGTTTTGAACTAAATAAATATCCGAATATACAAAACTGGATTTCACGAATCGAAGCTTTACCTCACTATGTTCCCATGGAATCAAACGCGTCTTAACCATTTTAAAATAATTAACTAAGCATTATTGATAGGATAATAATATGAATACAAAAATAGATGATGTCGATTATGGTCCACTTGCACGGTTGTTAGGTAAGTGGATTGGAGTAAGGGGATTAGACATCGCACCGGATATTAACGCAGAACCCGATAAATTCGCCTTTATTGATGAATTAACATTTACTCCGTCAGGTCCCGCAGAAAATGCTGAAGAACAACAATTAGTTTCTGTTAGATATCATCACGTCGTAAGAAAAAAAGAGAATGGACTAATTTTTCATGATCAAATTGGTCATTGGATTTATGAGCCAAAAACTAATTTAGTTATGCATTCTTTAACGATTCCTCGGGGTGTTTGTCTTTTAGCGGGCGGAAGCGTTACAGAAACAGAGGGCGAAACGGTTTTCGAAGTAGAAGCGAATGCAGAAAGTAAAACTTTTGGAATTGTTCAGTCACCTTTTATGCTAGACAAAGCGAAAACAAACCGTTTTCAAATGCGGTTGATGGTCAAAGGCAATGAAATGAACTACCATGAAATAACCTCATTATTTATATACGGAAAAGATTTTGAGCATGTCGATGAAAGCCAGCTGAAAAAAGTCACTTACGATTAGCCGCGTATATATAGTGAGCTGTACATAAGAGGTAGTTTTTTCATGATCATTTTTATCATAATCGCTATTGTAGTTTGTGTCTCAGTTTTTCAACAATTTGAATTTGCTTTATTAGGTGCGTTCCTAGGTTTTCTGCTTGGATATATCAAACAGCTATCCGATAAAGTGATGAAGCTCACTCAATCGGTTGAGCAACTTAAAAAACATAATAGAACTGCTCCGCTTGCTCCTACAAGAGTTGAAAAACCTGAAGAGTTAACCCCAAAAATGGTTGTCAGTAAAACGACGACTAAAGCTGAAGAAAAGCCATCACAACCAGCTAATCTATTTACAAAAGAAATCTATAAAGACACTTCAGAAGCAAGCCCTATTACATCCGAACCCGATCAGGCCATAAAAAACTCAACAGTTAAGGAGTCTACCTCAACCAATGTTTCGACAAACCAAAAGACGATAGCTCAAAAGCGACCATCCCGTCAAAAGCAAGATGTTAATTCTAATCTGCTTGTCGATAAAATAATTGCCTATGTTAAGGACTATTTTACTAAAGGGAATATTGTAGTAAAAGTTGGTGCAATTATTTTATTTTTCGGTGTCGCATTTTTACTTAAATATGCGGCTGAAAATAGCAATATTCCTATGGAAGTACGCCTAATTGGCGTTGCGATAGGCGCGGTTATTTTATTAGTATTTGGATGGAAATTAAAAGATAAAAATCAGGGTTATGGATTGATTCTTCAAGGTGCTGCAATAGGCATTTTATACCTCACTTTATTTGCATCCTTTAGGCTTTATTCGATGATACCCGCAGGGATGGCATTTGCATTTTTGATCATATTTTCGATTCTTACGATGACCTTATCTGTGCTGCAAAATTCTCGTTCATTAGCCATCTTATCGGTTTCTGGTGGTTTTCTTGCACCAGTCTTAACCTCAACAGGTGAAGGCAGTCATGTCGCACTATTTAGTTATTACGCCGTTTTAAACCTTGGCATATTTGCCGTTGCTTGGTTTAAATCATGGCGTCTACTTAATTTAATTGGGTTTGTTTTTACTTTCTTAATTGGCACTGCATGGGGTGTCACTAATTACCAAGCCGCTGATTTTATTACTGCCGAATTTTTTCTCATTCTTTTCTTTCTTTTGTACAGTGCGATTGCTCTCATCTTCACCATTAAGCAACCGCCAAACCTTAAAGGTTATCTCGATGCTACGCTGGTTTTTGGACTTCCTATCATTAGCTTTGCGTTACAAGCTGCAATGGTTCAAGATTTTGAATACGGACTTGCTTGGAGTGCTTTTGGTTTAGGGGCTTTTTATATTTTATTAGCCTATTTTATTTTGAAGACTAAAAGTGCGTCATTAAAAGTGATGGCTGAGGCTTATCTTGCGCTGGGTATTATTTTCATCTCATTAGTTATTCCTTTCGCGCTAGATGGTGAATGGACAGCCGCCGCTTGGGCAATAGAAGGAGCTGGTTTAATCTGGATTGGATTAAGACAATCTCGGTGGTTTGCTAAGTATTTTGGGGCATTAGTTCAATTTGCTGGAGGCATCATATTTCTAGCCGAAATAGATTTTTACCAAATGAATAAAACACTCTTTGATGCTCAAACCCTTGGGATTGGTTTTGTGGCTATCGCAGCGTTATTTTCAAGTTATCAAATCTATAAAAACAAATCTAGTTTGAAAACCATTGAATATAAATCCCACATCGTCTTTTTAATCTGGGGATTAATTTGGTGGTATATTGGTGGACTAGAAAAAATCGAAAACCTATTTACTTCATCTGAAGAAAGCAATGCTATGGTGGCATTTGTAACACTAAGTGGCATTATCGGTTTTGCTTTGCAAAAAAGATTTCAATGGCGAGTTATGAATCAACTTTATTGGGTTACTCTTTTCTTATTAGTCTTAATCTCCGTTTTCCCGTTAATTTATAACGGCCATTTATTTGAGGGTTGGGGTATTTTATATTGGGGACTTGCAATTGTTAGTTTTTATGCAACCTTGTATTTTAAAGATCGTGATAACTTGATGCTAAAAGACGAATCGACATCCGATAATTTAGCTTCTAAGAACAACATTCGAGCGGAAGGTGTTTTACACTTTATTTCCTTAGTAGCTCTGATGTCGCTATCGTTATTAGAGTTAACTTGGCTAACAAGGTTTTACGGGTTTGCCCATACCGGTTGGAGTGTCGCCTCTGTTGGGTTATTGATTGCCGCTTGGATATTTTTGTTGAGTCGCATAACAACTTGGCCGATTAAACAACACCCAAGTGTTTACTTGAAAGCCGGAATGGCTCTACTCCTCATAGCAACGGCCTTGTGGTCATTTATGATGAACTTCCCAAGTTCGGGTAGCGTCGCTCCACTGGCCTATTTACCCATCTTAAACCCGCTCGATATAGTACAAGGAATACTCTTATTGCTGGTTTATCGCGTACTTATTATTAGAGCCAGAGATGGTTACATCCATATTAACGTTTCAACAAAAATGATTTCCGTCATTTTTATATTTATTTGGCTAAATGTAATATTGTTAAGAAGCATTCACGCTTGGGCAAATATTCCCTATTATTTTGATACTCTCTTTCAATCATTTTTGGTTCAAACGTCATTGTCAATATTCTGGACAACATTAGGGCTGACTGGAACTATTTTAGCAAGCCGGATGGCTTCTAGAAAAACTTGGATCTATTCTGCTGGTTTGTTAGCCATTGTTGTAGGCAAACTTTTTGTCATTGACCTCGATAATACTAGCGGTATTGAAAGAATTGTTTCCTTTGTTGTGGTTGGTTTATTACTATTAATTGTTGGTTATTTTTCTCCATTACCAGAAAAAGAACTTAGCAATG
>Ga0316204_10008271_pt1 | contig 14578 bp, 12 predicted proteins | sample 6monrhotite_MG_2_FD_205661 | JGI IMG/M metagenome (GOLD analysis project Ga0316204, IMG submission 205661) | Microbial mat bacterial communities from mineral coupon in-situ incubated in ocean water Damariscotta River, Maine, United States -... | ecosystem: Environmental > Aquatic > Marine >...
TCTGTTTTAGCATAAGTATACATACCAAATGCCATAGGGATGATAGATTTTATAATGACATACAAGGCAATAAACAGAGGCGAATATTTATTTAATCTTGTGCCTTTATCATTTTCTTGATGAATAGTTTCTTCAATAATACTCATACTGCATCATTACTTTCTTCAAACGACAAAGACTCACGTAATTTCTCTGCATCGGTACGAAGAATCCCTGGCAACTTAACTGATGCATTACGGGTTCCAGCAGTGTGTACGATTAATTCTGCTAGTTTTAATTTACGTTCAATGGGGCCTTGAACAACATCAGTATGTTGAACTCGATTACGAGGTACTATTATTTTCCTGCGCCAAAAAACGCCTTTATTGATATACAAGCCAAATTCATTCATAGCATAGTTAAAGTGTTTGTAGGCAGCACCCTGATATATAAATATTATCAAATATAGAGGTATAATCAGTAATAAGGCAATGACTAATTCTATCCAACCTTCAAAATTTATTATTGATACAATGGTCAAGACAACCAAAATAATTGCAAAAATAATACTTAATATGGTTCGATTAAAAGATAAGAAACTTCGCTCTTGTTTTTTTAGGTTTAAATTTTCCATAGAGACTATTGTAATACAACTAAGTATGTATTCATGTGCAATTAGTCATTTTATGAAATATTATTCACAAAATTAATATGATATAATCCAATTCATGTGGGTAGAAAAATATATATATTTCTAAGGTAACAAGCCTAGAATTAGCAGAACAGCATCAAATTTACTACAATCCTAAATCCAGTTCTAAAAACTAAATAGAGCAACTCCAAACCAATAGCTGATTATGAATCCAGAGTTATACCAGCAAGTAAAAAAAATTGTAGCGCTAGCGCTAGAGCTTCCTTCTGATGAGGTGAGACAATTTTTAGATAAAGAATGTGCAAACAATAAAATTCTTAGAAATGAAGTTGAAGAATTACTCAATCTTGATATGCAAGATGATTTCTTAGGTAATAGTCCAATTGAAGTCGCTACAAAACAGTTTTCAGAAGAAATCCTCACTGGAAAAATTGGGCGAATAACCATTCAGAAACTGATTGCTCGTGGAGGTATGGGAGAAGTCTATGAAGGGTTTGATGAAACACTAAAACGTAAAGTTGCCATCAAAGTCATGAGTGAAACTTTACGTTTTTCAGAAAAAAGACGGGCTGATTTTTTAAATGAAGCGCAGGTTTTATCTAGTCTACATCATCCCAATATTTGTCAGATCTATGATTTCTATGAAGAGCAAGAAAAAGATGTCTTAGTGTTAGAGCTCATTGATGGTGAAACATTGCGTCAAATATTAGATAAAAAAACCTTAAAGAATCCACTTATGGTTGCTTATAAAATCGCCTACGCTTTAACAGTAGCTCACGAGCGAGGAATTATTCACAAAGATTTAAAACCTGACAACATCATGATAACTAAAGATGGTGAGATCAAAGTATTAGATTTTGGTTTGGCACGTACTGGATTGAAACACGATTCACATGCACGTGATATTAACCCTCAGCTAACACAGGTTTCTGGAACCCCAGGCTACATGTCACCGGAACAGGCAAACGGAGAAAAGGCATCAACAGCAACCGATCTATGGAGTTTTGGCTTAGTTTTAAGCGAGATATTAACTGGCAAATTGCACTTTTCAAAAAATTCATCTAGTACCGAATTATTAAAAAATGCCAAGCTTGCTAAGAGAAATATACCCAATAATTTACCCCGTGCAGAAACTAAATTAATACAGCAATTATTATCTGTAAGACCAGCAGATCGGCCTACTGCACGCGCCACATTAAGTGCCATTAAACGTATTCAGGCTAGACCTCGTCGTCGATTTTTATTGGTTTTTGCAATGACATTAATGATTGTCACTCTTTTTGCAGTTTGGAAATATACAACTGATTTACAGCAAGAACGAAATTTTGCTTTAAAAGCCAGAGCCGATGCTGAAAATTTAGTGAGTTTTATGCTGGATGATCTGCACACAGGATTAAGAGCCGTTGGCAAATTAAGCCTGTTGGAATCAGTCGCCAATCAAGCCTTTGACTATTATGCTAAATTGAACGAACAGCAATTACAAAACTCGGATGGAAAGATTGCCATTGCTTTTGTTAGATTATCTGAAGTATTAACCGATTCAGGGCGTAATCATGAAGCCATTCAAATTCTAGAAAAGGCATTTAATATCCTTGAAGAAATGGCTTTCAAGAATCCGGAGAATGATATGATTGCCTATCGATTTGGCATTGTGCAAAATAACTTAGGAGATTTATACAAATTAGCAGGTCAATTCAAAAAGGCTCAAAGTTATTTATATCCAGCTGTACAGTTAGGTGAAAAAATTACAAAAGGGCATCAACCAGGCATGGGTCCAAAACAAAATCCAAATGGTCTGATGCGATGGAAATTATTATTAAGGTCAATGTATTTATTAGCTGACACCTATACTAGAAGTGGAGGCGGAGAAAAAGCCATAGCAATCCTTGAAAAAGTAGTAAAATTAGCCAAACCCGCCGCCCAAGCAGAAGAACAGTTAACTATAAATCTCTCAGATATTCAATTTAAACGCTGTGATACTTATTCAGAATTAAACCGCCTTGACTTAATGCTCGAGCCTTGTCTATCAACATTAAAACTTGACTTAGCATTACATGAAGATAACCCAAAAAACTATGAATACCATAAAAATTTAATCGGCGATTATGCCAAATTAACACACGTTTACCGAAAATTAAAACTTTATAATGATGGACTATTAGCTGTTAATAAAGGACTTGAATTAGGTGACTCAATGATCGATTGGGATACCGATAATGTTAATATGAAAAATGAATATGTTTCGATTTTGTTGGCCAAAGCTCGATTATTAAAAGATATGAATAATATTGATGAAAGTCAGGCTTTATTTAAACAAGCCTATGATATTATTCTTCCTATTTCTCAAGATCACGAAGAAATCACTTATTTAAACCATACATTTATTGCACTTGTACATCTTGGTTATATTGAACATGCAACAAAAATTGGAACCATTATGGATTTACGTGGATTTAAAAGAAGGGAGTTTAAAGAACTATGTACTCAATACAATATTTCACAATGTAGGGATGAAGATAAATGAGTGAAAACTCTTTACATGTTACCCTGCTACTAAATAGATGGCAAGCTGGAGACAAAGTCGCGTTAGATAATCTTATTCCTTTGGTTTACCAAGAACTAAGACAATTGGCCACAGCTCAACTCAATCGCAATAAACAAAATAGTATTCAGTGTACAGAGCTGGTTGCTGAAGCTTACATCCGACTAATAGATGTCGATAACATTAATTGGAATAACCGCAATCATTTTTTTTCTATGGCAGCACGCACAATGCGTCGAGTATTGGTAGATAAATTTCGCAAAAGCAATGCCAATAAACACGGAAACAATAAAACCTTACTCACATTTAAAGATGATTCTGAAACATCTCACGAAAAAACTTTAGAGCTTGATAAATTAGAAGACGCCTTAGTTGAATTAGAAAAGCTCGATCCTAGACAAGCGGAAATTATCACTATGCGTTTTTTTGGTGGGCTTAAAAGTGGAGAAATTGCAGAAATTTTATCAGTCTCCACTAGAACCATTCGTCGTGAATGGTCAGTGGCAAAACTTTGGCTGTTTAGGGAGTTAAATACATAAACAATCTAATTTAGAATTGCCTGAACGGTATCCTTAATGGATATGTTATAATCCTGCCCATGAAAAAACAAAAAAGTAAAAAAAACAAAAATCCCTTCAATATACCCGATCCAGAATTCGCAAAACAACTAAAAAAATACGACAACCCTATACCCAGTCGTAGTGCTTTATTGAACTATTTGACACAACATAAAAAAATACTCCAATTAGATAAAATTGCCGACAACATTGGCATTAAAAATGACGAGCAACTAGAAGCCTTAAGGCGCCGCTTAAATGCCATGATTCATGATGGATCATTATTTATTAACCGCAAAAGAGGTTATGGCGTCCGTGATAAAACAGACTTAATAAAAGGTGTCGTTCAAGCGCATGCCGATGGTTTTGGCTTCTTAGTTTCTCCTGAATTAGAAAAAGATGGCTTTATCTTGCCGCGTGAAATGCGCAAAGTAATGGATGGAGATGTGGTACTGGCTAGTATTCAAGAGGGCCGACGCAAAAACAAAGAAGAAGCCTATATAGTAGAAATTCTTGAACGTGCACACAAAACACTTGTTGGAAAATTTTTCCACAAACAAGGACAAGGTATAGTTGAACCAGATAATAGTGCCATTGATGGTATTATTATCCCGGCTGGTAGTGAAGCTACTGCCAATGAAGGAGACTTTGTTACTGTATTAATTAATGAATACCCTGATCGCCACCGACCTGCTATTGGTGAAGTCATTGCCATATTGGGCCAACAATTAAATTCAAGATTAGCTATGGAATTAACTATGGCATCAGCAAATTTACCGCATGAATGGCCAGAAGATTTTGAGCGTGTTGTATCTTATATTCCTAGTAAAGTCACAGATGAAGATTTAACAGAAGATGTAGTGGACATTCGTCATTTACCGCTGGTCACCATTGATGGTGAAGATGCCCGTGATTTCGATGATGCCGTGTATGCAGAAAAAAATGATAGAGGGTGGCGTTTGATTGTTGCCATTGCGGATGTTTCAAAATATGTACCCCCTAATTCTGAATTAGACAAAGAAGCCTTCAAAAGAGGTACCTCCGTTTACTTCCCAGGAAAAGTTATTCCAATGTTGCCTTTGGAACTTTCAAATGGAATTTGCTCACTTAACCCAAAAGTAGATAGGATGTGCATGGTTTGTGACATGCTAATTACAAAATCTGGTGCTATCAAAAAACACAGATTCTACCGTGCAGTCATGTACTCACATGCACGCATCACTTATAAGCAATGTTGGAAATATTTAGACAAACAAATCAAACAAGATAACTGGCATGAAAAAGTCCCGCATGCTTTAGACACCATGAATGAGTTATATAAGGCCATGAATGTCGAAAAAGAAAAACGTGGTGCCATCTCCTTTAATTCAACGGATGTCTTTATATCCATTGATGCTGAAGGTCAAGTTTCCGGCATCACACCCTATACACGTAATGATGCACACAAACTAATTGAAGCCTTCATGATTGCTGCAAATATCTGTGCGGCTCAATTTGTTGAAAAACACAAAGTTCCTGCTGCTTATCGCGTGCATGATACTCCACCTGAAAGAAAGCTAATTGATTTAAAAGCATTTTTACAATCTTTAGGCATTAAACCCAATTTTGGTGATCCTGTCCAGCCGAAAGATTTTGAAAGAATCATCAATGAAATTCAACACCGAGATGATGTAAATTTAATTGAAAGTGTACTACTTCGCTCACAAGCATTGGCCAGTTATGAAGCTGAAAATGGCGGTCATTTTGGTTTAGCTCTTCAACATTATGCACATTTTACTTCACCGATTAGGCGCTATCCTGACTTAATGATACATCGCGCCATTGAATATATTATTAGCAAAAATAAACCAAAGAAATATATTTATTCTCCACAAAAAGCTTCAGAGATGGCCGCACAATGCTCCATTAATGAACGCAGAGCAGAAACTGCATCTCGTGATGTTGATGCGCGATTGAAGTGCATGTATATGGAACAGTTCATTGGTGATGAAATGACTGGTATAGTCTCAGGTGTCACACATTTTGGCGTCTTTGTCACATTAGATAATATCATGGTTGATGGCCTCATTCATGTAACATCCTTACCCAATGATTATTATCAACATGATAATATCCAACATAAATTGGTGGGTGAACGTTCAGGGCATAAATTTCAATTATCTGATAAAATTAAAATTAAGGTTGCCGCTGTGTCTATTGATGACCGTAAAATTGATTTTGAATTTGTAGAAAAAATGTAAGTTATATAATAACCTCGGTAGATAGATTTTATCTACCGAGTCAATTGTTAATTACTGAGCTCTATCTGGAATAATCCACAAATAATCAGTCAATGTTAAATCTTTTAAACAAGCTGATTCTGGTGTTAAGTCTTCCAATAGATCTGGACAAGCCACATTTTGATAACTATTAGCACTTTCTGGCCAGCCAGCTCTCACATGGCAATTTCTACAATTCGTTGCAATCGGATGAATCACACCTTCAATATAGGGGTTTACGGCTTTTTTGAGCTTGTCATCAACTGTAGGTACAGCATAAGCATCGGTGAGTAAATAATGATCCCATGGACCTTGAGCTTGGGCCAACATGGGGCGATTATTGGCATAAATACCTTTATTAGGTGTATCTGACCACCAGACACTTTGTAAAGTCCAACTCTCAAGTTCTTTTGTATTCACATGCATGGCCACTGAAACTAAGTAATCTCCAACCTCGAATGGACTATCATTTGCCCATAAACTGGCTGCTGTAATAATAGCCTTATCAGAATCATCAAAACTATCCCAATCAGCTTGAGTCACTTTGTGGTGATAAAAGTCATTAATATCTTGAATAATTGCACCATTTTTAACTGTAGGCAGTTTTTTCTGACCACAATGATCCAACACATGGTACAAAAATTCTGCTGAGACTGCTTTGCCAATTGAACTTGGATTACTCGGGTCTAAAGCAATTAATGTACCCCAATCTTCATACCCAGCATAACCTGTATGACTATCAGGGTAGTTATCTTTCCAAACGGGTATAGCAGTTACTCCTTGTGCTTTTACAGGCCAATACATGTGTTTAGTTACAATAAAACGGTTAGTCACCCCTATCATCGACTGACCTTCTGTGTGAGCTTTGTCCAAAGTTGATTTCAAAAACAGTTCATGGATACGAATATCATTCATGGCCTCTTTGCTTAAAGATTCAGTTGCAATCATGATATCTCCATTGTTAACAAAATGTGAGCCATCACACAAGGTCACTTTACCTAACCGGTCACTACAAATCGCGTCAGGGAAATTTTGTATAACATATAAGGGAACATTGTATGTGGGCGATGGCGTATTCACTGAAGGTGAATGATGTGGGTTTAAGTTTTTCATGTTTTTAGCCCGAATTGATTCACCTTGTTTTTGCTTGCTTTCTTCCATAACTTTGATATTGTCCGTACTGAAAGCACCTTTGGTATTGGGCCATGTATACCAAATTGGCCAACCTAAGCCATCTACAGGCTGCATAATACCAGCCCAAAGACTCCATGCATGTTTTCTAACGATATCAAGATTACCCTCATTAGTCGCTTGCTGTAAATCTTCAAGATTTTGCATATATCCATAACCTGCAGGGAAAGGAATGTATTCGTGTTTACTGACAATCGTATCTACATGTTCGATCATTGTATCTGGTTGTATGACGGGTATATCCTTTGATTTGTTTATTGAAGTAGTCTCATTTTGGCATGCGCTTAATGCTAAAGTGAATACACTAATTAGTCCTAATGATTTTAATATATTAAATGACTTGAATTGAATGTACATTATTCTATACCTCTATGATTGAAAATTTTTTCAGCAAGAAATATACACATGCATAGCCAACGATTATTAATTATAATAACGGATATTAGTGGGATAAATACGTAGGTTTCCGCCTTGCATATATTCTATACTTTATTTTGATATATTTCAAATGTAAAACTTTCCTTGTTATTCTCAAAATTTTTAAAAATACTCCTATATGATTGAGTGAATTCTATTAGACACCTATACTACAAAAATAGAACCACTTCAATCCAATTAATTAAAGCTATAATCAATGATTATGAAAAACATACCTTCAAGAAGCTCCAAAGAAATTCTAAAAATTAGAAATAAAAACATCAACCCCTGTCTAAGTGTGTCATACGCTCAGCCGTTAAAAATAGTTAAAGGACGTGGTGTTTGGCTTTATGATGATAAAGGCATTAAATATTTAGATATGGTTAATAATGTCAGCCATGTCGGACACTGCCACCCAAAAGTGACGCAAGCCGCTATAGATCAAATGCAACAACTCAACACAAATAGTCGGTATTTACATGACAATTTAGCTGAATACTCATTAAAACTATTAGAAACATTCCCAGATGAATTATCTGTAGTGTTCTTTTGTTGCACTGGATCTGAGGCCAATGAATTGGCATTAAGATTAGCCAGAGCCTCTACCGGTGGAGATCAAATTATTACCGTTGATGGCGCATATCATGGCAATACTCAGACCCTGATTGACATCAGCCCTTACAAACATAATTCTAAAGGAGGCCATGGCGCTCCTGATTATGTACAAGTAGTACCTGTTCCAGATGTTTACAAAGGCTGTGTTCAAAATATGAATAGTCCTGGATTTGAATACGCACAATTCCTCGATAAAGCCATAGATAATATTCACAAAAAAGGTAAAAAACTATCTGCGTTTATCTGTGAATCTCTACTAGGTTGTGGTGGACAAATGCCCTTACCAGAAGGTTATTTAGTTGAAGCCTATAAAAAAATACATGCCGTTGGCGGTGTTTGTATTGCCGATGAAGTTCAAGTTGGATTTGGCCGATGTGGAACACACATGTGGTCATTTGAAAAACAAAATGTTGTGCCTGATATCGTCACATTAGGCAAGCCCATTGGCAATGGTCACCCTATGGCCGCCGTGGTCACCACCCGCAAAATTGCAGATGCATTTAACAATGGCATGGAATACTTTAATACCTTTGGCTCAAATCCTGTTTCATGTGCCATAGGACTTTCGGTACTTGAAGTCATTAAAGAGGAAAACCTGCAAACCAATGCCCAGACCATTGGAAATTACCTGTTGCAAGAGCTGAAAAATATTCAACCCCATTGTGCCTATATCGGAGATGTGCGAGGCACTGGATTTTATATTGGAGTCGAATTTGTTCAAGACTTACAAAGCAAACTTCCTGCAGCAGACAAAGTTGATAAAGTGGTGCAATTATTGCGTGATAAAAAATTACTATTAAGCACCGATGGTCCTGCACACAATGTCTTAAAAATTAAACCTCCTATGGTTTTTGATAAAAGTCATGCTGATATGTTTTTATCATCATTCAAAGAGAGCTTAAAAGAATTAGACTATTGGTTTGAGTGACTTATTGTTATTATTACTAGATTAATTTTATCGAAACATTCTAATTGACAATAAATATAACTTCAATTATCAACAATTGTAAACAAATTATTTATATTCAAATGTTATGTTAAAATCTTTAACTGAATTATTAATTATGAAGTAAAAATAGGAGAGTCATTATGAATTTAGAAAGTTTAATTATATTTTTAGTTATTGGTGCTATTGCAGGATGGTTGGCAGGAACCTTAATGAAAGGTAAAGGTTTTGGATTAGTTGGTAATATTATTGTTGGAATCATTGGTGCAGTTGTTGGTGGATATTTATTTGGGGTATTAGGAATATCAATTGGTGGAGGATTACTAGGCTCCATTATTGTATCAACAGCCGGTGCTGCTGTTTTACTGTTTTTAGTGGGTATATTAAAGAAATAGATAATTTCTAAGAACTCAAATTTTAAGCAGAAATAATTTTAAATTATTTCTGCTTTTTTTTTGGGAAATAAACTCTGCTCATGATTTATTAATTTTCACCGATTGAAAAAATAATTTGGATCAAATACATAAAATCACAGATCATATAGATTATTTAATCAATAAAAAACTCTCTGGCTCGTAAAAATTTCTGACTTAAAAAAGTACTACATCACTTTGATGTATCGTTTTTCTTATTAGAAATTCCTTTATACTTAAGTAAATCTTCAACTCATTAAAATTTAAACTCCATCTGATAATCATCCATAACATAACCTTGGCCAATATCGGTACAAATCTCACCTATTGTTTCAAATCCTATTTTCTTATAAGCTGCAATTGAGTTGGTATTGTATTTGTTAACCGTAAGGGTGATTTTATTAAGTTTATTGGCTAATGATAATTCACGTATAAATGCAATAGACTGGCTTCCAGCTCCCATACCACGTTCAGTTGACAAGACATATAATTTGCTTAGGAACAGGCTTTCTTTCTCAAGCTTAACTCCAATATAGCCAACTTCAACATCATTGCTTTCAATCAGATAATAATGATTATTTTCATCGGAAATTTCATCAGTAATTGAATCCGCAGAATGAAAATTATTAAGCATGTAATCAACCTGATCTTTTCCAATGATAGGAATATAATGCTCATTCCAGATGATATGGGCTAATTGAATCACTTTTTCCACTTGAGCAAGTGTCCTAACTCTTTTAAATTTAACTTTCATTCACTTTAATTTCATTCACTAATTTTAATGGAACAACATTATAGGCATTAATTACAGGCATCTATAACGTCATTAACAATAACAACTTTACCCGAGCGTTCGCCTCCAGCGGCGACTGCTACAGCTTGTTTGATATCTTTGACATTATAAGTCGCATGAATCGGTGCTAATAGTTTTCCTTGGGCTATTAAACTGATGATATTTCCAAAGACTTGTTTTTGTTGTTCAGGTGTTGATGTGCGGAACCATTTAGCCAACCAAAAACCACGTACAGTAATATCCTTAAATATAATAATTGTTGGCGCCAAAGTACACGGCTCACCACTCATTGCTCCGTAATTAACAAGAGTAGCTCCATCACACAATGCTTCACCCAATCTATTGGTTGCTAACCCACCTACTGCATCAATTCCTAATTTAATATCTGCGCCATCGGTTGCTGCGCGGACTCTTTTTGCCAAACTAAGTCCATCAACTTCACCATCGGCATTATCATCGACAAGAACAACATCTGCACCAGCAGCAAGCATAGGCGCCACTAAAGACTCACGACGAACCACATTCACTGTTTTTAATCCACGTAGCTTTGCTAAAGAAACTAGATAGGATCCGACACCTGAATTGGCCGCATTTTGAATCACCCAATCACCTTCCTGCAAATCAACAAATTCGCTAAGCATCAAAGAAGCTGTTGGTGGATTAATAGTAATCATAGATAACTGAATGGGATCTACACCATTAGGTAATGCAAGTAAAGTTTTAGCATCAGCCACCATGTGCGTTGCCCATGAGCCGATACCCATAGGTAACAATACAGTTTGACCCAGCTCAGGACCTGTCACACCCGGACCATGCTCTATAACTTTTGCCACGCCTTCATTTCCACCAATTGCAGGTAATGGAGGTAAAATTCCATATTGCCCAGTCAATGTCAGAACATCTGATGGGTTTATCGGGGCTGCTAACATCTCAAGTAAGACTTGTCCTTCTGCTAATATTGGCTTCTCAAAAGAGACTGCTTGGATAACATCTTGTGGCACAGGACCACGGGTTTGATATTCTGCTTTTAACATTTTTATTTCCTATTTGTTAATTATTGTTGCGATGACAAAAAATGACTAAGACTTACTTAATTTCCACCTAACGAACCCTACTATATAATTGCAGGACGTTTAAAAATAATATTTTAACATAAGTTAAATTTGCTTGTTTAGCTTGCTACATTTTTCTCAGTAAGTTATATAAAAATGAATGCAAATTTAAGTTCTAAAACAATTATTGCACAGCAGCACGAGATCAAAAGCAGAATCAATTAACAAGGTACAATGTGAAGTTTACAATTATAAAGGTTAAAACAAATTTCTGTAGAGTTTAATTACTTGGCAAAGGACTGAGCTTCATCGTTTGTTAAATAACGCCATTCTCTGAGGTCAACATCAAGACTAATGTCTCCAATTTTTTCGCGGTGCAGTAACACCACTCAGTTACCTACAGATGCAAACATGCGCTTAACTTGGTGAAACTTACCTTGGGTGAGGGTTAAAAGCACTTCTTGGGGGCTAAGAATTTCCAGTTTCGCAGGCAAGGCTAATTGTTTTTCGCCTTGTAATTTAACACCCTTACTAAATGTATTAACAACATCATATGCAATGGGTTTTCAAAGACCTACACGATAAACTTTACTACATTTTACAGAGGGCCACGTAATATATTTATATCACTACTCTGGATAAGTCTGTCCTTTATCTTTTTATTAAGACTAAGTCTCAATATTTTGCTAATGAAACTCATGGAACTGTGGCTTTATTGAGTTGGTACCATGGTTTATTGTATTTATTTAAAGAACAATCAATGCTATAAAACTGTTACCTGCCCGTATAAGAATCTAAGTGTTTGTTTAAAAGAATTTATCCACAGATTTCGCAGATGACACAGATTAAAAACAATGTGGGTCCAATTATAATATTAGGCCTTAAGTTAAATTGTAACGTCGCCATATACGGCGAGCGACGCAGGAGTGAGTCCGGCGAACGCAGTGAGCGTATATGATGGCCTTGTTAAGTGATTTATACCTCATTAATATTGACCTTTTCTCCACCGCTTAGCTGTAATTTTTTCGAGTTTTTTACGATAACGCTTCGGTGAAAACTCGGATTGTTCTCCGCGTACAATATTAAATATATCTTCGCTAATTATTGCGCCTATTGCGTGGATAGCTTCGTGGCGATCAAGCCCTTGCCGTATTAATTTTGCTATAGTTTCTGGAATTAGTTCAACACCCATGGCTAATTGATTTTCTACTATTACGTGTACGGAAGTATGTATAGACAATGCATCGTCTTCGAAATCTTCATCACTATTTTCGTGAAATTCCCTTACAGAATCAATTCGATCGTATTCTGAAGCTTTTAACCATTTCTCCTTATTTGGCTCTATTTGTGGATTATATGTATCCATTTATTTCACCTTAAAAGTCTTATAGACTGCCCACTTAACGACGAGCTAACCTGCTAGCATTTGTATGGATAGGGATGACCGTACAAGTGCTCGTCTGTGTTGAGCCCTTTTGATAGGTGGTGCAGTCATTTGAACACGCGATCATGATAATTGGTCCGTTGTTAATTTTTCTATTCTGATGATGATAACTCAAGCCACCGAACAGATAAACACATTTTATTATTAATCACTCAGATGCTTAACTAAGGGACAGGTTAGCTCGTCGATAAGTGGCGCATGGACGCGCCACTTATCGCCCGGCTCACCGAGCAAATTTTTGATGGCGACTTTTGTGCGTATCTTTGCACAAAAGGTGACAGCGGAAATTTGTCCGGTGCAGCCGTTTGTTAAGCCCTATTTCAGTAAAGAACGTAATAATGGGGCTCTATAATCATTATCTTTTTCATTAAATTCTAAGACTTTTGCTTCAAGGTCGATATTTATGAAAACCTCAGAATAAAGCTCTTCGCTGCCATCGGGGTTAAAAAAGAATTTCATTTTGCATGGGTTATTCTGAATTTCTTTCGGGTTGCAGGCTAGGCCAACTGCCTGAGCATAAATACTTTCAGGAACCTCAAACTCTTTTAGCTCTGCGCCATATAATTTAGCAAGTGCAATAATAAAGTTCTTTGTTTCAGAACCGTTGCTTTTAAAATTAGCTTCACCCCAGTAGAAGGCTTCATCCATTCCTTCAATTTCCTGTGGGTTCCAATCAGGGAGTAACTCAATCGAAAAACTCACCTTTGAACCATTTAGATTTCCTTTGACTATGAAGTCTAAATTACCAATATTGTTTAAATTTGATTCAATATTTTGGAAAGTAAGGTCAACAAAACCATCTTCATCACCAACTACAACTTGTGGGTAATCTTTGGCCGAAGAGAATATGCTCCATGTCATTATTATGATTCCTAATAAATACTTCATTCTTGCCTCTTTGAAGGCTTAACGCCCGCAGCTGCGGAAAACTTTTTGCGACGAAGGAGCGAAAATATTTTCCGCCAGCCTGCGCTTGTTATACGTTACCATACAATACCTCATGTAGATCCTTTAGATACCTCGGATGCTGTTTATATAGTTCAGAAAGAGCGTAGACAAAATTTTCTGAATAAGATTCGCTGTGTTGATATGTATAATGATAGACAATTGCCTGCAACTCTCTCAGATTAGAAATATCATAGCCAGACATCAACATATCTATTACTAGTTTTTCCGTTAGAACGGAGAAACTTTCAAATTGTGAAATATCGGATTCAATAATACCTTTTACATACTTATGCACATTAATTTCAAAACTTGGATATTCATTTTCTCCTGAAAATAGATAAACCTCTGCCTTCTTCTCACCCCAAATAAGGTTACTATTTGTCAATATGACGTTTGCCCAAATAATCGATGCTGCTCTATAGCTCTCATCGGGGTGGCCCAATTCGTATTCACAGTAATCAAGCATTTCTAAATCTTTGATAGTCCCATCAAAGTTACAAGTTTGTTTATTACTATGACCTTGCCAACACTTATCCCAAAAATTGCGATAGAGCTTAATTGCATCATCAAGAAAGAATGTGTCTGCAATTTCAATTGTTTTTGATAGATCCATGATATTTATTTCGTATAACGACGAGCTAACCTGCTAGCATTTGTATGGTCAGGGATGACCGTACAAGTGCTCGTCTGTGTTGAGCCCTTTTGATAGGTGGTGCAGTCATTTGAACACGCGATCATGATAATTGGTCCGTTGTTAATTTTTCTATTCTG
>Ga0316204_10008273_pt1 | contig 14577 bp, 9 predicted proteins | sample 6monrhotite_MG_2_FD_205661 | JGI IMG/M metagenome (GOLD analysis project Ga0316204, IMG submission 205661) | Microbial mat bacterial communities from mineral coupon in-situ incubated in ocean water Damariscotta River, Maine, United States -... | ecosystem: Environmental > Aquatic > Marine >...
GGCTGGAGCGCGATATGAGCCTGCATCTCTGATGAGTTCGCGAACGACCAGTTCTTGCGAAATCTTCCACTGTTGAGCCGCTCGTCCGCGTTGTAATAATCCTGCAGCTGTAGATGCAGTTCGATCAAAGCACCGTCTTCATCATCCGAAAAATCATGGCTGAATATCTCCGAAGCCTTCGACTCCACCGCCTCAACAAGACTGCGCATCTCCTCACACTGCCCAAACCCAAACTCATCGCAGACTACTTCGATCGGTCCTGCAATCGTTATGGCAACCAATCCATACACTACTACAGCGGCAAGCTTTAACATGATCGAACACCTTTCATATTGTTGTATATAGAAGTGTATCAGCCTTGATCGCTGCGTAACAACATATCAAAAACCTAGGAGAACCAAGAAGTTATGAACTCAACGAGTTATCCAAACTTGGGCTTCATCTTCGCGATCTTCGCGAGCACCTTATCAGAACGGATCCGATCGCCGGCCTTTATCCGTGAAGCCTGCATCTCGGTGCGGGCCTGATGAATCTCTTCGCTGGTCGGATCGATCGGCAAGAGTGCTTGGGCGAGCCATGTCCGCACGCGCTTTCTTGGCGAGTGAGTCGTCACCCAATACAGCATCGCAAAGATGACCACCCCGATCGCACCCGCAGCAGCAATCAATGGCACAACCGACCCGGACCGCTGCATAGAGAATACCCCGAGCGTTGCGAGTACAACAATTGATAACAGCATCAGCATCATCACCCATGGCTTCACCCGCTCGAAGGGTTCCTCGTCATAGATCCGCGCAAAGCTAAAAATTGTATGACGGATCATCTCTTCGCGGTCCTCGCCTGCCAGCTTGCCCGCCTGCAATGCCTGTTCCATCGCGACGCAATCCGCGATACGAGTTTTCACTATCGGCAGAGCGGTCGGCTCGTAGCTCCCGGCGTTCTTTTGATCTGGCATAATCTCGATCGGACGCTCCTCAACAGGGCGCTCGACCTTACAACCGCAAACAAAGCACGTCAGCTCGTGATGCGGATGACCTTCTCGACCTTGATCTGAGCATAAGAAATATCGCTTGCGTTCAGCCTGCGCGAGATGAAAACGGCGCTCCTGTCTGCAGACAGGACAGAAATCGGAAGTAATTCCGATCGGGCGGAAACACAACACCCTCGCGCTGAACACGGAGAATGGCATACCCTATTCTATCAGATTTCAAATGCAAAAGTTGCACTAAATCTACCCCGGAAGCCATAACCTTCACCAATGCTTGAAAATTCATCTAAAAACTCTTGTCAGAATCAACCTGCGGTCATACTCCTATCCGGGGGGCTCGACTCCTCAACCGTCCTCGCCCTCGCCAACGAACAGGGGTTCAAATGCCACACCCTCGCCTTCGATTACGGACAACGCCATCGGAATGAACTCGAAGCGTGCGCTCTGATCGCGGACACGATGCACGCCGCATCTCACCGTGTTTTCACGCTCGACATCGGTTCATTCGGAGGCTCTGCCCTCACCGACAAAATTGATGTCCCAAAAGATCGCGACGAATCAGTAATGAACGACATCCCGATCACCTATGTTCCAGCCCGAAATCTTGTCTTCCTGTCGATAGCACTTGCTTACGCCGAGACCCTCGGCTCAACAGATCTCTTCATAGGCGTGAACGCAATTGACTACTCTGGATACCCTGATTGCCGACCCGAGTTCATCGCTTCATTTATCGAAACCGCCAACCTCGCCACAAAGCTCGGCGTTGAAGGGCAGAGCGTCACGGTGCACACACCGCTGCTTGATATGACCAAAGCCCAAATTATCCGAGAGGGCACCAAGCTCGGTGTCAACTACGCCATGACTCACTCGTGCTATGACCCATCGCCGACCGGGGCGGCGTGCGGGCGTTGTGATTCTTGTGTCCTCCGCAGAACCGGTTTCGAGCAAGCTGGGATTGATGATCCGACGATTTACGCACAACCATCGAAATGAATGAACAACTCCCCATTTCGGAAACCTTTGTCTCTATCCAAGGCGAGGGCAAACTCACGGGCGTGCCGAGCTGGTTTTGTAGAGTTTCGGGGTGCAACCTTCGGTGCACCTGGTGCGACACGCCGTACGCGAGTTGGAATCCGGAAAGCACCAAACGCACGATCGATTCGCTCGTGGAAGAAGCAAAGGCATCGAGTGTGAAGCACGCCGTGCTCACCGGTGGTGAGCCGATGATCTTTGATCAGCTCGTCGAGCTCTCTTATCAACTCGCAGCACTTGATTTCCATATCACCATCGAAACTGCAGGCACCGTCGTCCTTCCCGGTTTATCTTGCCATCTTATGAGCCTGTCTCCGAAGCTAGCGAACTCAACGCCGATCAACGACGCGCGCGACCCGAACGGCTTATGGGCAGCACGCCACGAGGAGCGCCGACTCAGCTTTGATACAATAAACGAGCTGATCACCTCGTCGCCTGATCGTCAGATCAAGTTCGTTGTGAGTCACCCCGACGACCTCACCGAGATTGACTCTGTTCTTACGAACTTAGAGGGGTATGCCCCTAGCGACATCATGCTCATGCCCGAAGGAGTCGCGGTTCCCGATCGCGAGTCCATCAGATGGATCCTCGACGAATGCCTCTCGCGAGGATGGACCTACTGCCCCCGTCTGCACATCACCCTCTTCGGCGACACCCGAGGCACCTGATCTCCTCAACCTACCCCCCTATACTCATCTCCCATGATCTACCGAGTCTGCAAATCCTTCGAAATCGAGAACGGGCACATGCTCTCCAAGCACCCCGGGCGTTGCAAGCTCCCTCACGGGCATTCACGGAGGGTCGACCTAGTCATTTCGTCCGATAAGCTCGACGATAATGACATGGTGTGTGATTTCAAAGCTCTCAAACTCGCTGTCGAGGATTATCTTGATCAGTATGACCACGCACTGATGGTTAACTCGCAGGATAAGTTCCTCGAAACCCTCCCCGAGCAATATAAAGCCCGGTTGATCGTTCTGGAGGATGAGGATCCCACGACAGAGGTCCTTGCAAGGCGCATCTACGAATATGTGTCAGGACAGATCAAACAAGGCGGTTCTTTCGCGGATCCTGGCGGAAACCGATTCTCCCTGCCGAACCATCTGGTGCTCGAACGCGTACGCGTGACCGAGACTAGTTCGAGCTGGGCGGAATACGGGCAGCCCGAATCCCATTAGACTGTATGTGCGATCACTAATTTGAGACCTAATCGCACCCTGGGCCGTATAACAGGCGGAACTTGCTGCAGGCATGATTCATTGGAACAGCATCCAAAGGGACATATCACATGAAACACACCCGCACGACCATAACGATTGCACTCCTCGCCCTCGTCGGCACCAGCGCCGGGCTCATCGCGCCCGCGATCGCCAACTCGAATACCAACTCATCATCCGCGAGAGTCTCTGCCTCAGAGCCTGATTCATCCCAGCGTAGGGCTATGGATCTCGCCTTCAATATTTCTGATGCGTTCGAATACGCAGCTGAAATCATCGAGCCTTCGGTTGTGCATATCACTGTCCGCAACTCGCCGCGTGCAAACCAGTCCGAAGCCGGACTCGGTTCCGGCGTGATCGTTGATCAACGCGGATACATCCTGACCAACGCCCATGTTGTTGAGCAAGGCAGATTCATCACCGTTCGGCTCTCAGATGGTCGTGAGCTCGAAGCAGAGCTCATCGGCGCGTTTCCAGAGACCGACATCGCGGTGGTCAAGGTACAAGCCGACGATATTGAACCTGCAGAGTTCACCGATTCGGAGGCGGTCCGCGTCGGTCAATGGGTGCTCGCGGTTGGTTCGCCGTTCGGATTTGAACAGACCGTGACTGCGGGCATTGTGAGCGCAAAGGGACGAGGATCGACAAGCCCGCATTTCGCAGGCACGGGCGGCTTTCCCACGACTCGGCTGCAAGAGTTCATCCAGACCGACGCCGCGATTAACCCAGGCAACTCCGGGGGCCCGCTCGTCGATCTCCACGGCAACATCGTCGGAATCAACACCGCCATCATCTCACGAACCGGCTCAAACAACGGGCTCGGATTCTCGATCCCCTCTGACATCGCCAAAGCCGTCATGGAACAGATCATCGACACAGGACGGGTCGAGCGTGGATGGCTTGGGATAAATATGCAGCCGCTCTCGCCGGTTGATGCCCATAAACTCGACATCGAAGGGGGCGTTGTGATTCAGCGCATCATCGATGACGGACCGGCAATGGACGCGGGGCTTCTGGCGGGTGATATCATTATCGCTGTCGGCGGGAGATCAACGGAAAACACAGTCCGTCTCTCAAACGCGATCATGCTCATCAAACCCAATGACCCAGTCGAAATTGACTTTATACGAGACGGCAAGGTGATGAACGCCTCCGCGGTTGTCTCAGATCGAGATGACGGGATGGTGCTCGCCAATGGTGGTGCCACTCTCGAGGAAATCGGGGTCAATATTGTCCCCGATGTCATCCGGTTCAATCGCGGGCGTCGACAATCAGCCAGCCTGCCGGGCTACTTTGTCACCTACATCGACCGCGATTCACCCGCAGAGCTCAAGGGTCTCGAGCAAAATGACTTCATTTACCAGATCGACGATCGGTCCTTTGATTCGGCGGACGATGTCGAAACATTCTTGAGCTCGCGACGTATAAACGAAACCGTGCGTGTTCAGTTTTATAGAGGAACCCAACGGATGTATGTCGATCTCACACCAAACCCCAGTGACTGATTGAGCTACCGGAAATCTAGTGTGCTTTCCGGGCGAGCATCGCCAGCTCAGGATCTTCGATCTTAGGATTCTTGCGCTCGATATGAACATTGCCCGTCCACGCTACGCGGATCATGTGCACGATATCGTCCATGATCATCAACAAACTCGGGAGCACAAGCAGGATAATGAAGGTTGCGCTCATGAGCCCGAATGCGATCGTGATCGCCATTGGGATCAGGAACTTGGCTTGGAAACTCTGTTCGAGCATCATGGGCAACAAACCTAACACGGTTGTTATTGTCGTAAGCATGATTGCCCGGAACCTAGCCTGCCCGGTCGACACCCCTGCGTCATAGACCGACATCCCCTCTCGTCGGCGCCCATTGAAAAACTCCATGAAGATCAATGAATCGTTCACTACAATTCCAGCGAGTGCGATGAACCCAATCATTGAGAGGAAGGTCATCGAGTGACCCATGATGATGTGACCCCAGATCATCCCGATCATCGCGAACGGGATCGCCAGCATCACCACCAATGGCTGAGTGAAGCTTGAGAATAACCACGCGAGTACGACATAGATCAGACCCGATGCCAAGAGCATCCCGATGGGCAAGGACTGCATCGAATCTGCAAAGTCTTTTTGTCTACCGCGTTGGACAAGCTCAACGCCATGAAGATCCGAAATCGCCTGCGAGAGCCTTGGCTTGATCTCACGGGCGAGTTGATCAGGGTTGGCTACCTGACGGTATACATCTGCCTGCACCGATATGGAGCGCTTGCGATCGAGCCTGCGGATGGTCGCATAGGCCTGTGATTCATCGATCGTTGCGACTTCACTCAGAGGCACCGCAACCCCTTCAGGAGTGAACACAAACATATCCTCGATCATCACCGTCGATCGACGGATCCGCTCGGGAACAGTGACTCGGACATCAATATCCTCACGGTTGCCCGCGAAGGTGAATGCTTCAAGCCCGAATACCGCAGCTTGTATCTGTCTGCCAAGATCGGCTCTCGTAAATCCAAGCTCAGATGCTCCATCGCGGAGTGTGAAACGCAGCTCGCGTTGACCTCGATCCGAATCGTCAGCGATCGAATGCACCGCCTGATATTCACCGAGAACTCCCTTAATCCGATTAACCGCCAGGTCAAGCTGATCGATCGAATCCCCGACCACCGTGAAGTTCAGTGATGGACCGCTCGGCCCTCCCGAGACCCCTTCGAGACGGATGTTTCTTGCTTGAGGTATTGGACCTGCCGATTCAAGAATTTCGTCGATCAACGCAGAACTGGATCGCTCACGCGATTCGGCGCTGGTGAGTTCGAGGATCAACTGCCCGAGATGCGATGAGGTCGCGTCTCCGCCGGCCCCCTCAAGATCGCCAACCGCTCCGGCGATCGCAAAGGTTGATTCCACCTCGGGGATATCCATACAAATTTTTTCGAATCGGCGTACGATCTCTTCGGTCTGCGACGCAGGGGTACCGATCGGCATTGTGATCGTAATATTCACCGTTTCAGCATCGTCGGTCTCGAATAAAATAAACTGGAGCTTCCCCGAAGCCACCATCCCGAGAGACACGATGAGCACCGCGATTACCGATGCAAGTGTGATGTACCGATATCGCAACGAAACAGCAAGCAGCCGACCGTAAGCCGGGATCAATCGACCCGAGATCATGTGGTCTCGCCACTCGTCGTATTTGGTCTCAAACTTGGCAATTCTGGCGAACAGGAAGAACCGATGTTTCTTCTTGCCGTTGGCTTTAATTTTGTCAACCGATCTCAGCGAGTGCCCCATGTGCATCGGCAGAATAAACAATGACTCGATCAGCGATACCCCGAGCGCACACCCAACCACGATGGGCATGACATTCATAAAATCGCCGATCTGCCCGTTCATCAACGCCAGAGGCATGAACGCAAAGATCGTTGTCAATACCGTAGAAACTACTGGCCAAGCAACTTGATCCGCACCGTTGACCGCCGCAACGAGAGCAGGTTCACCCTTCTCGTGGCGCGTAGTGATGTTCTCGGCCACCACAATTGCATCGTCAACAAGAATACCAATCACAATAATCAACCCGAACATGGTCAGGAAGTTGAGCGATATATCCAGCCATGCCATCATCGCCAAGGTGCCTAGGAGCGACACGATCAAACCCATTGCTACCCAGAAAGAGATCCGCCAGTTGAGCAAAAGCACAAGAGTGACAAAGACCAAGATCCCACCAAACTTTGCGTTGCGCAGGAGCAAGTCCAATCGCCCCTCAACAAAGCGAGCGAGGTCTGTCGTCGTGACAAGAGTCCCCGGAGGCGTCGAGACCTGATACCGTTCGTACCCGAGCTGCCAAGCGGCGTACCTCTTGGAAATATCGCTCGCATCGGTACCCTCGGGCATCATGCCCAACTTCATCTTCTCTGTTCGGCTCAGGTCAAGCTCGTCGCCGTTGCGTCCAGCGGTGTACGCCTTGACGAGTTCAGAAATTTTAATCACATCCTGATCACCGACACGGAAAACTGTGAGCGTGACCGTGGGCATCCCCTGATACCGAGTTGCCAGATCAGTATCTACGAATCCGTCGTAGACTTCAGCGACATCACCTACACGGATCACCCCCCCGTCGCCGGAGGCTTTAATCACAATGTCCCTGACCGTATCGGCACGCTCTTCAACACCTACTGAGCGGATCGAGATTGTGCTTGTCGATGTGCGGACGGACCCACCCGGGAGCTCGACCATCGCCGATCTGATTTTGTCAGAGATCGTGACAAGTGATACACCGTGCTCGATCGCTCGCTCTGGGAGCACCTCAACGCGGAGCTCATCAGGACGGACACCGCTCTTGGAGATCTCGGTGATCTCGGGGAGCGTGAGCAGATCATCGCGAGTCTGGATGATGAAGTCTTTCATCGTCCGTTCGTCGGCATCGCCATAGAGCGCAACAACGATCGCAGGCATGTTGGGCTCGAGAATATCAACGATTATATTGTCCACCGCATCGGGAAGATCCTGGATCGCATCGATCTCGCGTTTGACATCCGCGAGGGCTTGCTGGATCGGCATCCCTTCCTCAAACTCGACGACCACGCTCGCCATGCCCTCGCTCACGGTCGAGTTGATTTCTTTAACGCTCGTTAGATCCGCGACCGTGTCCTCGATCTTGGTCGCCAGCGCGTCCTCAACCTCTTCGGGCGCAGCCCCAGGGTAGGGAGCCATGATGGTGATGATCCGTGATTCAACAAACGGGAAGAACTCTCGCCGAAGACCTGTGCCGAAGATCAACCCCGCCCCAATAATGGCGAACATCACCAGATTTGCTACTACTGGTTTGCGGACACCAAAGCGTGCAAGGCTCATGGCGAGTCCTCCACTGTTTCGTTGATCTGTTCCTGATCACCAACGATCTTCACCTTCATCCCAGCCACCATTTGATCCAAAAGTGAGACCGCAACAGGTGAAAACTCGACCGGCTCATATCCGATTTCAAGAGCAACCCACTGAGTCTCGATCGGATCGATATCGGGCATCTTCGATTCGAAGCTATACGCCACCTTGACCGGGATGACCTCGATCACCCGGTTACCATCGGCGTTCTTGTTGGCGACAAACACATGATTTGATTGCACAGCTCGGCGGGGCAGGATCACCCGATCGTGCGGATCGTGCGTGATCACGCGGCCATGGACAAACTGCCCGGGCAATAACCGATCTGGATCCTCCGCGTCTTGGCGAACCTCGACAAAGACCGTCATCGTCCTGCTCGAACTATCCGCTTCAGGAGCGATTCGAGTGATCTGTCCGATCTGGTCCGGCTCAGCGCCGGGCTGGCTGATCCAGAGCCGAACCTCATCTCCAACCTTCACCCATGAGGACGCCGAGGCGGCTACCTTGAGCGGGATCTCAAGCCTTGACAGATCCACGACCCGCGCGACGCTCATCCCAAGCCCAACCCAATCACCCATGCGGTATGTCACGGATTGGAGTTCGCCGGCGAACGGGGCACGGATTGAAGATCGCTCGACATTTTCGGTTGCGATCCGCTCATTTGCCCTCTGCGAAGACAGCTCTGCTTCGAGCCGAGCCCTGCGAGAAGGGATCAGATCGAGCTGCTGCTGAAGCACTGATTGCTCGCGCTGGGAGCGGAGCATCGATGCGAGCTTAACATCCCGCTCGCCGACCGACCCAGCACCTTGCGCTATAGCTTCATCGATCCGCGCCAGATCACGCTGGGCTGCTTCTATTTCTTGCCCAGCAAACCGCACCTGATTCTGCATCTGCTCTGTCTCGATGCTCAGCCCGCTGATCTGCGCATTGAGCGATTTGACCGACTGGCGCGCTGCATCAAGTGCGTTGATGTAATCGCTATCGTCAAGGCGGACGATCAGATCCCCCTTGTTGACGCTCCGCCCAGACTCGATCGCTTCGGGACGATCGATCACCCGCCCGGCGACCTCGGCAACTACATCGGCGCTGCCCATGGTGCGAGCCGTGCCATAGCCCGACCAGATCCGATCCGACGGGCGGTGCACCGCTTGAATCGTCTGCACCACGATAGATGCTCCTGCTGGCGGGTTTTTCTCGCTCTTGCCTTTGGTGGCGATCATCGCCATCGCGATGCCGCCAGAAACGGCGAGCAGAACAACTACAACAAATAATCTTGGGATATAGACCATCCACAGAGATGCCCAACGATCGGTTCTTTGATTAGATTCCACTGATCATGCCCCTGTTTAATTTCGTTCGGGCGTGTCCTCCTGCAGATCTTCGCCCAGACCACTATCTTAGGCGTACCACAAAGAACTCTGGCCGGATGCAGTCGAGAGAACCGATGGAAGGGCTGTGATTAAATACATTGGTTCAAAGCGTCTACTTGTCGATCAAATCGTCTCGCTATGCAGCGCTGCTGCTCCGGAAGGCGGGTCGGTCATCGACCTCTTCAGCGGCACCTCGCGAGTGGGACATGCGCTCAAATCAGCTGGTTTTGGCGTGATGGCCAACGATCACAACGCTTACGCCCACAATTTAGCGATGTGCTACATCCAAGCCGACGCGCCCAAGGTGCTCAACCAAGCAGCCAGAATCATCGATGAACTCAACACGATCGCGGACGGAGATGGGTACGAAGGGTTCATCACCAAGACCTATTGCAACGAATCTCGCTTCTTCCACCCAACCAACGGCAAACGCATCGACGCGATGCGAGATCATATCGAAACCCTTGATCTTGCGCCCGAACTTCGTGCAATTGTCCTCACGAGCCTGATCGAAGCAGCGGACCGTGTCGACTCGACTACGGGCGTGCAGATGGCATATCTCAAATCTTGGGCCCCCCGCGCGCACAAACCGATATCCCTTCGGATGCCCGATATCCTTGCCCACCCATCCGGGCAATCCTGTTCGGCACACCAACTCGATGCTATCGATGCGGTCAAGTCTTTGTCCGCCGACATCGCCTACCTCGACCCTCCCTACAACCAGCATTCATACCTGGGCAACTACCACATCTGGGAGACCCTCGTCAGGTGGGACAACCCAGAAATCTATGGCGTCGCGTGCAAACGAATAGACTGCAGAGAACGAAAAAGCCCATTCAACTCCAAGGTCAAAATCGCGGACGCGCTCGACAAGGTCGTTGAATCAGTTGATGCGGACACCCTGATCGTGTCCTTCAGTGATGAAGGATATCTCGCCCGTGAGCAGATCGAATCAATGCTCGCCCGGCGGGGCCGACTCGTCGTGCTGGACAGGGATCATCCAAGGTATGTAGGATGCAAAATCGGAATCCACAACCAGCTTGGCAAACGCGTAGGCAAAATTGGTAAAGTCCGCAACACCGAATACTTCTTCATCGCTGGAAAAGGTGCTCAGCTCATCGGCGATCTCGATCCCGCGCTGATCGCTGCCTGACAATCCGCTTGTATTCCAAGTTAGAATGGCAGATTCAAACTCTGGTACCCCAGCGATCTCCATCGCTCATCGATTGTGCTCGCTGCCGACTTCGCGCCATTTGACAACACGAACGCGATCGGATTCTTTGACAAGTTCGTATGCACCGAGATCTACCACAGCGATACCGTCCTTATTACCATCGCTCGGGCGTGATCGCCCAGCGATATCGGTGGCCGGCACATTGAAGTCCGTCCCAGCATCAATCGCTGGCGATCCGCTATTGAGTGAAAAATCACCAGATTTGGCGTCAACAAACTTCGGATCCGCCGAGATCACATCGAACTCAAAAGATCTCTTCAGCCCAGACATGTTGTAAGTAACATTGTGCTCAAGAATACCGGCTACGGTTGCAGGCTTGCCCCGGTATGAATACGAAAGTAATCCGTAATAGCAGTTGTCCACGATATTGTTTGTCAGCAAGGCCCTATTTGCTTGATTTATGTAAGAATAAATGCTGTAGAGCGATCCGGTGATCGTGTTATTCGCTACCGATACGTTCGCACGTTTCGATGAATACACATACGAATAAATCGGCAAGTAGAAATCGGAGAGCTGGTTATTGGCGATCGTAATCTGATCAACAATTGGTCTATTCGTCCCATAGACGATAATCCCGTATGTGTACCTCCTGTAGCTCCTACCTCTACCATACTGTCTCCACAATCCTTGCGATAAACCGGTGCTTTGATACAAGCTCCCCTTCATTGTCGCATCGTTTCGGGTAATCGTGACCGACGTAGGCGTATTCTTGTTCATAGGCGACACCCAAATGACATGGCCTGATACTGCTGAGCGCTCAAAGACACAATCAGCAATCGTGACATCTCCTTCAGCAGTCGCATAGATTCCATAACTCCTAGGAACCTGAACTGTACAGTTGAGCACACTCAATCCGGCACTAGTCGCTTTAAATCCATAGTCTCGTTGCCCGCGGATTATAAATCCGTCAATTATCCAGTGTTCCCTCGAGGTAACACTGACTCCTGTTACCTTTGATCCATTCCCATTGATCACCACAACGCCTGGATCATCGCGTGTGTTTAATCCACTGACATCCGCGATGATCTTACAGGGTGCGATCGCGGTACCGCTTGACGCATTGCTTCCAGCACCGGACCCGATTTCTACGGATTCGAAATACACACCTGGGCCAACATATATTGTACTGCCTGGCACTGTACAACGATTTACCGCATGCTGAATCGACCGAAAAGCCTTTCCGGGCACAAGACCACTATTCTGGTCTGAACCGTTGGTTCGCACATAAAAATCTTTAGGGGTTTGAAGACCCTCGTAGCACCCGATATCCCATCCAGTGTTTTCAGGACGATTTTTATCATTCAGATCATAATCTGTCATCGAACTCGCATCAGTCCCAACATCACGTGCGGGAGATCCCACACCAAGTTGATAGTTGCTTGAACTCAAAAACTCAGGATCGACACTTTGATCTGTGGTGCCGGGTGTCAATCCATTCCAGTCCTTGTCTTTGTTATCAAATGAAATGTTGTGATGACAACTTGCGACAAGTAAATTTGAGTTTTTACCCTTCTTGCCTCTCCTTGATTCTAATCGAATTCCGTCTTTATTATTCTTGAAACTGATTGTATTGACGATTTCGATTGTTGCACCATCGTGAGCTTTGATGCCGTGTTCATTGTTCAGGGCAGTAGTGATATTCCAGATTTTTAGATTGCACCCTTTATGTGTGTGGATACCGTCTTTATTGCGAGTTGTAAGTGTATTTAAAACGACCGCTGTCACACCATCCTCGAACGATAATCCGTGATTACCATTTTGATCAACTACACAACGATCAATTGTGATAGAGGTTCCGGACTTCTTTGCCTTGATCCCTTTCTTTGAAGACTTTGAAACTTGGCAGTTTGCAATTTCAATCGAAGCACCCATTTCGATATTGATGCCATCCTCACCGCTGCCTTGAATACTCGACCCAAGTATTTGGATATCAGTAGAATCCCTGATCAGCACCCCATGCTTTGAAGATTGATCGATTAAGCAGTTCTGAATCGTGATATCAGATGCAGAGTTGATGATCTGCACATTGTAATACCCACCACGAATTGTGAATCCATCGAAGCTTGTATTGCTGATTCCAGATACAGAGATGACCGGCGACCCGCTCATCTTTATGATGACTTCACCTGCATCCGAAGTTTTCTTTCCATCTAAGTCTGCTATGTATTGGATTGAGTTTTCCGCTGTTCCGCTTGCTGAAGGAGCAATCTGTGAAGTGTATTCTCCAGCACCGATATACACAATATCCCCCGCGACCATTACGCTCGCAGCTTTACTAGGCGAAGCAAATGCAGTCTCAGGCGTGGTCCCGTTGTTCGCATTGTTCCCAGATATTCGCACAAAATATGTATCAGCCGCTGCTGACTGCGCCATACTCGTCAACACCCACATCGCACTCATCATCAACAGCGATCGACTATGTGTTCTCGATTTATTTTGCAACATGGATCAGCCCCCTGTATCGCTGGATTCGATTAGTCCAAATAGATGTGATAATAAATATCGGATTAATCTGAGTATTCAGCGATCCCACCTCCCGACTCGGGCAGAAATCTTGTAAAAATCAAACCTATTTATGTCTGATAAGCGATCGCCTGTTCGAATTATGCGGATTACCCGGCACATCGAAAAGCCTAAATCTAAACTCACAAACTCAGTCAAGGGGATAGCTGATCTATCAATCCGGTTGAATCAGGCAAACCCAACTCTATATTTGAGAGCTCTAATCCGAGTAGCCATGGCGCCAAACCCCACACCATCATCGTGATGATCGCTATGCAGATGATGTTGAGTCCGAACCCGGCTATCGCCATCTGCTTGATGCTGATCCGGCCCGATGCAAACACGATCGCGTTGGGTGGCGTCGCGACAGGTAGCATAAACGCGCACGATGCAGACACTGCTGCTGCGATGATGATCAATGTCGGATCGAGACCCATCCCCTCGCCAACCGCAGCGAGCACCGGGAGCATCGTGCTCGTGGTCGCGGTGTTGGATGTGATCTCTGTCAAGAACACGATCAGTGTCGTCACGCCGCCGAGCAGAGGCACCTCTCCAGGATTGCCCATCGCTGCGATCTGCTGCCCGATCCAGGAATCAAGCCCGGTTTGTGTCACCGCTTTGGCCAGCGCCAACCCGCCGCCAAACAAGATCAGCACGCCCCACGGGATCTCCCGCGCCTGTTTCCAAGACAATACACGCTGGGACATCGATCGATCCACAGGCATAGCAAACATCAACAGCGCGCCGCCGATCGCGATCGTGGCGTCATCGATCTTTGGGATGCCCAAGAGCTGTTCAAGCCACCCGTGCGTGATCCACATGAACGCGGTGAACGCGAAGATCGAAACGGAGATGATCTCGGCTTGGCTCATGGGACCGAGTGAGTCGAGGCGCTCGCGGATGTAGCGTCGCCCGCCGGGGATCTCACTGATCCGCACCGGCATCGCGATGAACACAAGATACACCCAACTGATCGGCAGCATCACTGCTGTCAAAGGCACACCCAATCTCATCCACCGTGCGTACGACATCTCGATGCCCATCTCTTGGGTCAAAAAACCCGCCAAGAATCCGTTTGGAGGCGTGCCTGTGAGTGTCGCGATACCGCCAATTGAAGCTCCGTACGCCAAAGCGAGCAATAAGCACACACTGTACCTCTTAGCCCCCTTTGACTCGTAATCATCGCCCGCAGCGAGCACACTTATCGAGAGCACGATCGGGAGCATCATCATCGCGGTCGCCGTATTCGAAACAAACGCGCTCAGGACGGCAGCCGAGAGCATGATCCCCCCCACGATAAGCCGAGGACCAGTACCGACCATAAGAATAATCAGCAGCGCCAATCTTTTGTGTGCC
>Ga0316204_10008274_pt1 | contig 14576 bp, 8 predicted proteins | sample 6monrhotite_MG_2_FD_205661 | JGI IMG/M metagenome (GOLD analysis project Ga0316204, IMG submission 205661) | Microbial mat bacterial communities from mineral coupon in-situ incubated in ocean water Damariscotta River, Maine, United States -... | ecosystem: Environmental > Aquatic > Marine >...
CGTCGAGGGCCGCGCGGAGGCGCTCGAGGGTCTCGGCGTGCTCGGGGTCGGTGGCGAGGTTCGCGACCTCCCAGGGATCCGTGGCGGAGTCGTAGAGCTCCTCACGTGGCCGCGACGTCGACGCGACCTGCCAAGCGCCCGGCGGAACGTCGTCGGCGCCGCGCAGGGCGACGAGGTCGGCCATGAGGTCGAGGCGGTTGCGGTAGGCGTTGTCGATCAGGTGCGGGATGGAGGTGTCGTAGTTGCGGACGTAGCGGAAGCGGCCGTCGCTGACCGAGCGTGCTCGGTCGTAGACCGCGTCGAAGCGGTCCGCGTGGGTGAACGCGAAGCCCGAGCCCTCACGGGCGTGAGGGCCGAGGAACGGGATGCCGTCGAGGCGCGCGTCCGGCTCGAGGCCACAGAGCGAGAGCACGCTCGGTCCGAAGTCCGCGAAGGTGACGACGCGGCCCTCGGTCGAGCCGGCGCCCCGTTGCTCTGGAAAGCGCACGAGCAGCGGGACACGCGTGCCGAGGTCGTACGGAGAGCGCTTCCCACGGGGCAGACCGACGCCGTGGTCCGAGAAGAAGAACACGACGGTCGAGTCGGCGAGCCCGGCCTGCTCGAGCTCGTCCAGGCGTTCGCCGACCCACGCGTCCATCGCCGCGATGTTGTTGTAGGTGCGGGCGAGCGCGTCGCGCACGGCGGGAGTGTCGGGATAGAGCGGCGGGATCGGGACATCGTCCGTGGTGACCGCGCTCGGACGGCGGCGCGACTCCGGGAACGCCTGACTCTCGTGGGTGCCCCCATGATTGAACACGGCGAAGAAGGGCTGGCCCTCCGCGCGGTTCCGCCAGTGCGCCTTGTTCTTGGAGACGTCCCAGACCGTCGCGGGCGCCTGGAACTGGTAGTCGGTCTTGGACGCGTTCGTGCAGTAGTAGCCGAGCGCCCGGAGCTGCTCCGGGAAACAACGGGCGTACTCCGGCGGGACACCCTCGTAGCTCGGGATGCCGGCGTAGGCGTCCGGATCGGCGGCGATCGCGGACTCGCTCGGGTGGCCGGTTCGCATGTGCATGGTCCCCATGCGCGTTGCGTAGACGCCGGTGATCAGCGTCGAGCGCGCCGGCGCGCAGACGGGGCTCGAGGCGAATGCGTTCGTGTAGCGCACCGACTCGGCCGCCAGTCGATCGAGGTTCGGCGTCGGGACCGTGTCGTCCCCGTAGCAAGCGAGCCACGGCGACATGTCCTCGACCGTGAGCCAGAGAACGTTCAACGGCTCCTGGGCATGGGCGCGAGCGGAGAACAGAAGGAGCAGCAGGGCCAGGAGTCGACACGTCATGGCCTCAGCCTAGCTCGATGATCGGTCCACGTCCGCCGCTGACCGCATTGCGCCGGGCGGGCGCGACGGTCACTCGTGGTCGAGCAGCCGCCGGCCGCTGCGCTCGCACGAACTCAACCAAGCCTCGAGGTCCGCTCGCATGGCAGCGACGCGCTCCGGCTGCTCTGCCGCCAGGTCGACGCGCTCGCCCGGATCGACGTCCAGGTCGTAGAGCGCGTAGGTCTCCCCCTCGTCGCGACTGAAGAGCTTGAGCGACTCGTCGAGCCAAGCGCGCTGCTTTCCGGAGGTGAAGCCGATCGGCGCCTCACGGGGCTCCGTCGCGCCCTGCAGCGCCGCCGCCATGGAGACGCCGTCGAGGTTCGACGCGAGCTCGAGCGCGTGGTCGAGCTCGAGGAGCTCCGCGAGCGTGGGCAGGATGTCGCTCGTCACCATCGGCACCCGGCTGCGCGTCGCCGGCTCGATGTGACCCGGCCAGACGACGAGACCCGGGACGCGAACCCCACCCTCGAGCAGCGACCGCTTCCGACCACGCAGGCCGCCCGTCGACCCCTGGTAGCGATTCGTGGGGTCCGCGAGCTGCGCATCCCGGCCTTCGGGCCCGTTGTCCGAGCAGAACCAGAGCAGCGTGTTCTCGGCGAGCCCGCGCTCGGAGAGGAAGGCGCGCAGGCGCCCCACCTGCTCGTCCATGGCCTCGAGCACGCCGAAGTAGTGCTGCTGGCCCTCCGTCAGGTCCGCGTGGCGCGCGAGGTACTCGGGACCCGCGACCACCGGCTGGTGCGGCGCGTGCAGCCAGACGACCGCGAGGAACGGCTGCTCCTTCTCCTGAGCGCGCTCGATGAACGGCAGCACACGGTCCACGATGACTCGCGAGTCGTCTCCGGCGAGGTTCTCGTTCGCCGTGCGACCCGGCCCCGTCCAGTAGCGCGTCGGCGTCGCCAGGAACTGGTTGTCCATCGGGTCCCAGGTCGCGACCGCCTGTTCGGTCGAGAAGCACTCCTCGAAGCCGTGCCACCACGGCGGCGAGTAGTGCTCGTTCTCACGGCCGCCTCGCCGCCCGTCCTCGACGTCGCGCGTCAACGTGCCCAGGTGCCACTTGCCGAAGTGCCCTGTGTGATACCCCGCGGAGCGCAGGAGCTCAGCGAGCGTCGACTCGGAGGACGGAAGGTGCCCGGCGTTGGCTCCCGGGATGCGCAAGCGCGCCGGGTGCTTGCCGGTGAGCACGCTGGCGCGCGTTGGGCTGCAGACCGGCGCTGCCGCGTAGAAGCGCTCCAGAACGAGCCCCTCCGCAGCCATGGCGTCCAGGTGCGGTGTCTGTAACACCTGATGACCGGCGAAGCCCGCGTCGCCCCAGCCCTGATCGTCGCTCATCACCAGGATCACGTTCGGACGCGGCGGACCGGTCCGCTTCTTCTTCGCCTCGGAAGAGCGACAGGCCGCGAGACCCAGCCCGAGCCCGAGCAACAGAACAGGGGCGACGGGATGCGCACGAAGAACGTGGATCATTCGACCGATTGCAGCAGATCGGTGTCGCCATGCAAGTGTCCAGCGCCGCGTCGGGCGTGCGCTGCGATCCGCCCCGGGCAGCCGCCCAACCCTCCCGAAGTCCTGGACAGGTCCCCGAGCGTGCCCCTCCCCCTCGGGCGCCACGCCAGTGGGCGCTCGAGGACGCCGATGCACCCAAACTCGCGGCCCCTGCTACGATCGAATCGGCCCCGCGGCTCGCGTTGGGGCGCCTCGCCAGTAACAACTCAAGGCTCGGAACGATGACTCGACTCCTAACGACCGCGTGCCTCGCCCTCGCCGCCCTCGCACCGAACGCCAGCGCGCAGCTTCTCGGCGAGACCCTCGACATCGAGTGGCACTACCCGTCGCTCGGCACGCCCATCGAGACGCACACGGTCGTCGTCGGCCCCGGGGTCGAGCTCCCCTCCACGACGATCGTCAACGACACCAAGTTCGACATCGACGTCGGTGACGACTGGATCGAGTTCCGCTTCAACGCGACGGCCAACTGGACCGACTCGACCTTCAACGGGTGGTTCTTCCGCGACAGCCTCGGGGCCTTCCCGGCGATCGATGGCTACTCCTTCGACTCGGCCAGCCCCGGCGTAACGGGCACGGCCAACATCGTCACGGGCTTCAACGATGAGGAGTTCTGGGCGGACTTCGGCGGCGTGTCCGTCGCTGGAGCGGGCGACTGGATCCGGTTGACGGTGGGCGTCGGCAGCACCGGGACCCCGTTCTGCTTCGGCGACGGCAGCGGCGCGACCTGCCCGTGCGGGAACCTGGGAGGCACCGGCGAGGGCTGTGGGAACAGCGCCGGCGCCGGCGCGCTCCTCGTCGCCTCCGGCTCCGGGAGCGCCGTGGTCGACGACCTCGCGCTCACCGGCTCCCAGCTCCCGCCCGGCGTGCCAGCCCTCTTCTTCGCGGGGACGACGGCGATCGCGGGAGGCGCGCTCTTCGGCGACGGCATTCGCTGCGCCGGCGGCCAGCTGACCCGCCTCGAGATCAGCTTCGTCGACGGCGGCGGCCAGGCATCCACGAGCGTCGGCATCGCCGCAGCGCTCGGCGCGGCGCCCGGAACGCGAAGCCTGCTCCAGCTCTGGTACCGCGACCCCGCCGGCCCCTGCGGCACGCAGTTCAACCTCAGCAACGCGCTCGACCTGACCTGGCAGTGACCCAGAGAGTTCCTCGCCCACGCCTCGCAACGACGCCACAGACCTTCGACCGCTCAAGACGCCCGTGAGAGTCCTCTTCGTGTACACGGTCTCGGAAGGCCCGGAGCCTCCGCAGAAGCCGATCCTCGAGTGGATCGAGATCTCCTTCGCCGTCGCGTACCTCGTCGGTGCGCTGAAGCAGGCCGGGCACGAGGTCGAGCTGCTCGTGCTGCGCCACGGCCGCTTCCAGAAGGAGGTGCGCGAGTTCCTCGAGCGCTTCGATCCGGGGATCGTCTGCTACACGGCGGTCGCGACGGAGTTCAACTTCGTCACCAGCATCGCCGAGTTCGTGCGCAAGGAGCGCCCCGACCTGTATCAGGCCATCGGCGGCGCGCACGTCACGCTGCGGCCGGACGACGCGATCGACTCCGCCTTCGACGCGGTCTGCCTCGGTGAGGGCGAAGCCGCGCTGCTGGAGCTCATCCAGTCGCTCGAGGCCGGCGAGCGGCCCACCGCCATCCAGAACTTCTGGTTCCAGCTGGAGGGTGGCGAGGTCGAGAAGAACGGCACGCGGCCCTTCGACCCGGACCTCGACGCGATGCCCTTCGCCGACCGCGACGTCTGGCGCCCCTGGGTCGAGGAGAACCCGAAGCACACGATCCTGATCGCGCGCGGCTGCCCGTTCAACTGCACCTACTGCTCGAACCACGCGCTGTGGGCGATCGCCGACGGCAAGTACGTCCGGTTCCGTTCGGTGGAGAACGTGATCGCCGAGCTCGACGAGCTCGTCGAGGCCTTCCCCGACGCCTGCTACTGCTACTTCGAGGTCGAGACGATCAGCGCGGACGAGCGCTGGGCGCGCCGCTTCGCCGCCGCCCTCGGCGAGTGGAACGCGAAGCGCGAGGCCCCCATGGAGTTCGCGATCAACCTGCGCGTCCTCCGCAACCACAGCTTCGAGTCGCTCTTCCAAGCCCTCGGTGACGCCGGCTTCTCCTACCTGCGGGTCGGCATCGAGTCGGGCAGCGCGCGCGTCCGCCGCGACGTGCTCAAGCGCAACGAGACGAACGAGGAGCTCACGCGCTGCTTCGAGGAGGCCCAGGCCGCCGGCCTCCAGGTGTTCGCCTACAACCTGATCGGGCTGCCCGGCGAGACGCCCGAGGACTTCGACGAGACGGTCGAGCTGAACAAGCACCCGGCCGTCACGCGCAGCTACCTCTCGATCTTCTACCCGTACCCGGGCACCGAGCTCGAGCGCGTCTGCGCAGAGCGAGGGATCGACGTGCCGCCCTTGAAGGACTGCGCCGAGCGTCACCGCGCCTACCTCTCATTGCCGGAGTTCCCCAATCGACGCGTCGAGTCCTACTACCGGCGCTTCTACTCGCTGGTCGCCGGCCCGGACGTCCCCCTGTTCAACCTCGTCGACGAATACGTCTGGCGCACGATTCGCGGCTACCCGCGCGTCGAGCGCGTCGCCCGCAAGCTGCGCGGCCACGGTGTCATGACCGGGCTGCGGCGCGCGACGAAGTCGATTCGATCCGCGCTTGCGTCGAGTCGCTGAGACCTTGCTGCGGCGAGCGTTCGGTTTCCTGGCGGCGAGTCGCCTCGTCGCGCAGCTCCTGTTCGATGTGAAGCTCCCTTCGCGCGAGCCGGGCGAACGGTACTTCGACACGACGACCCTCGCGCTCCGGGGCGCCGCGGCGACGCACGTGAGCTCGAGCGACCGCATCTGTGACGCCGGATGCGGCAGCTTCGCCCTGCTCGGCCTGTGGCTCGCGCAGCGCTCCGCGCACGTCGTCTGCACCGAGATCGACCCCGCGATCGCCGCGCGCGCCGACGCGACCGTCCGGCTGAACGGCGCCGACGTGGAGGTGCGCGTCGCGCCGCTCTTCGGAGACGGCAGCGAGCGCTTCGACGTCATTCTCTTCAATCCGCCCTACGTCCCGACCGCCACCGGCGAAGCCCGCGCGCTACCGGAGAGCCACCGGACGCAGTGGGACGGCGGCCCCGACGGCGCCGCCACGATCCGTGAGTTCCTCGCAGCCCTCGCCGAACGCTCCCACGGCGCGACGGCCCTGCTCGGCGTCAGCCGCCGGCACGTGCCACGCGCGCGCATGGAGGCGCTGGTGCGCGAAGCAGGCCTGCACGCCCGGGAGCTGCTCCCCTATCGCCGGCTGCAGGTCGACGTCTGGGTGCTCACGCAGCGCTGAGCGACGCCGCCATCCGGACGTGCGAGCCGCCCCGCCGAAGGGAACACCTTCGACGGGGCGACGCGCTCCGCGCGGGCCCGGGGACCCCGGCGGTCAGGGCGTGAAGACGACCTCGACCCCTTGCGTCAGGTTGAAGCCGTTGCCGCAGCCTCCGGAGACGAGGTCGCGGTACCAGACCTGGAACGTCCGCAGGTCGCCAGCGCTCCACCCCCCCGCTACGGAGAGGCCTGGTCCCCAGGCCGCGCCGCCAAGGGCGTCACTCGTGCGCACGCCCAGGCGCTTGACGGGTCCGCCGACGCAGCGCAGCCCGTCACCGAACGGCTGACCCAGGCCGCCGTTGATGCGCAGCGTGCCGGAGAAGAGGAGCGCCGACTTGCCGGCGGGCATGCCCGCGGCCGCGAACTCCACGTCGTCGAGGGCGGCGCTCGTGGAGCCCGACGCCGTGAGCCAAGCGCCCGATCCAGTCGAGTTGGCGCAGCCCGCCGTGGGGTCGTTGTTGCCGCAGGGGCCGGCGATGCAGGCACAGAAGTCCGCTCCGACCGAGCCTGCGCTCCAGGAGACCGAGTCCATGACGACCGGCGCAGCCATGCCCGTCGCGAGCCAGGCCTCGAGGATCTTGTCGCCCGCCTGTCCGAGGAACGCGTTCGTTCCGTCGTTCTCCAGGGAGAGGAACTGGATGTACTCCCAGCTCGTCGACTGGTAGAGCAGGTCGATCGTCGCCGTCGCGGCGCCCGTTGGCGGGCTCAGCGCGACCTCGTCCCAGTGACGGAAGACTCCGCCCGGACCGGGGTCGCCGTACTGCGTGACGGGCACGGGGAGGGTGTTGCGCTCCAGCGCGCCGTCGTACGGCATGCCGTAGGGGGGAATGCGCGTGTCCGAGACGATCGTGTTGTTGAGGACGAAGTGGAACGTGTGCCACTCGGTCCCCGGCGCCGCCGCAGCGAGCTCTCCCAGCGTGTGCACGACGGCTCCCGTGGTCCGGTCGTACTCCAGCGTCAGGCTCGCGGGCCAACCCAGGGCCAGGAGCTGCGTCGCCCACTGCTGCGTCATCCCGAACGCGATCTCGTAGGTCCGCAGGTGGGGCGAGCCCAGATCCAGGATCGTCTCGACCTGCGTCGGCGTTCCGCCGATGTCGGCCACGAGCGGTCCGTACTCACCGTCGGTGCGCAGGACTTGCCCTTGCCCATCACGCCACTCGACGCGCAGCCACATGCGGCGGCCTTCGGGGAAGCCGGTGATGAGCTTGTGACCCGTGAGGTTCACGACGCGCACGGCGTCTCCCTGGACCTCCAGGGCGCCCGCCTTCTGCAGGTTCTGGACGGCGCGCTGCGCTCCGGCCTGCAGGCCGGCGTGCTCCTCCGGCGTGATGCCGCCCCCCAGGACGAGGTCACCCTGACCGTCCATGTAGGCGAGGACCGAGGCCATCCAGTAGTTCCCGCCGGTCAGGTCGTGGCGCGCGATGTCGTCGCGGATCGGCGCGAAGCCCTGCTTCGCCGCCTTGCCGCGCGCGGGCGGCATGTGGCAGGTCTGGCACGAGAAGGTCCGCGGCGTGCCGTCGACGTAGTCACCGGTCGGGGTCGAAGCGAGCGCCGTGTCGCGCGCCTCGAGGATCGCGCCTGCCTGGAGCTCCGTCGGCAGGCTGCCGAACTGGCTCACGCGGGTCGTCGAGAGCAGCGAGAGCGCGTGCTCGCTGCTCGTCCGCTCCACGGGACCGTAGGCGTACGGGAAGTTGTTGAACGCCGCCTTCTGGTCGACGGGCGCGCCGGGCACGCCGCTGTAGGTCCCCGGAGCCAGCGGCTGGAAGGCCCCGTTGTTGTGCGCGAGGTCCCCCACCGCCGGGTTGGACACGTCATGGCACGTCGCGCACGCGTTCGACGAGCGCACGTGGGACGACTGCACCGTCCCGTGAGCGTTCGAACTCGAGTTGGCGAACGGGCCGTGCTTGACGGTCCCGGGGGCGAGCACGAACTGCCCCCCACCGAGATAGGGCTGCGGCGTCGCACCTTCGTCGTGGGCCAGGAAGGGCGCGTTCTGCACGCCGAAGTGCTCCGAGCCGTCCGGAGCGACCAGCGAGTGGCACACGTCGCAGGACACGCCGCCGTCGTCGGTCGCGAGGAGCCCCGATCCGTCCGTGGGCGTCGAGCGCCCGGCCATCCAGCCCTCGGGGGCGTGACAGCGGAGGCAGAGGTCGCCGGCGCCGTCGAAGTCCTGCTCGGCGATGGCCACCGTGGCCCAGAAGATCGGGTCGCGGCCGGCGTGCGACATCATGCTCCCGCGCCAGCCGTGCCCCGGCTCGACCGCGAGGTCGTAGCCCGCGTGGCACTGCATGCAGTTGCCGAAGTCCTGGAGGCTGGTGACCTCCCCGGGCTGGGTCCCAGGCTGCTGGATGTCCGTCGGGACCTGCAGCGCCTGGGCATGGGCTGCGGCAGAAACGGCCAGGAAGAGGCCTGGAAGGGCGATAAGCCGGTGGATTCTCATGGGGGACCTCCGAGTTCTCAGGGATAGCCGGCCACGAACAGGGCCCGGCTATATTGAGAGCCATGAGTCTCTATATGAGTTCCCAGGCCCTGCCGATTTGCCCCATCGGCCTCGACCTGCCCCCGAAACCCGGCCCGGAGAGGGCGCTCCCGAGGCCGGAGGCTCCGACGGTGGCCCCGGTCGACGCTGCCGGAGCAGCCCGCGTTCGACCGCGCTCACCGGCCGGGGGTCACTTCTTCAACAGGAAGTCACCCAGAGCCAGCGCGTCGAGCCCGGTCGAGTAGAAGCAGCGGATCGCCTCGATGGGCGAGCAGACGATCGGCTCCTCGGCTCCGTTGAAGGAGGTGTTCAGCACGAAGGGTGCACCGGTGCGCGCGCGGAACTCGGTCAGGAGCCGGTGGTAGAGCGGCGCGCCGTGCTCCGTCACGGTCTGGGGCCGCGTGGTGCCGTCGACGTGCGAGACGGAGGCGAGCGCGTCCCGGCGATCCTCTCGGACGCGGAAGGCCGTCGTCATGAACGGCGCGTCCGCCGCGTTCTCGAAGCAGTCCGCGGCGGCCTCCGCCAGGATCGATGGACAGAACGGCCGCCAGGCCTCGCGCGACTTCACCTCCAGGTTGAGGCGCCGCGAGACGTCCGGTTCGAGCGGGCTCGCCAGGATCGAACGCGCGCCGAGCGCGCGCGGCCCGAGCTCCATGCCGCCCTGGAACCAGCCGACGCGCTTGCCCTCCGCCAGCTCGTCCGCGACGCACGAGGCGATGTCGTCGCACGGCGCGGCGGTCAACCGGCAGTCGTCGAGGGTCGCGCGGATCTCGTCCTGGCTCCAGCTCGGGCCGAAGTAGGCGTTGGTCAGCTCGTTCCGAATCGGGTCGCCGGCCGCCTCCGCCACGACCATGGCGGCGCCGATGGCGGAGCCCGCGTCGTAGCAAGCGGGCTGAACGAAGAGGCGCTCGAAGGACGTCTCCGCGAGCAGGGCTCCGTTCATCTTGCAGTTCAGGCCCACGCCGCCAGCGACGCAGAGGTTCGTCGAGCCGTGTTCACGCGCAGCTGCCGAGGCGACGCTCTTGGCCGCCTCTTCGAGCTTGCGCTGCACGCCCCAGGCGAGGTCGATGTAGCGCTGCTCCAGGTAGCGGGGGTCGCCGTTGACCGCGCCGCGCTCTCGCGCGACCAGCGGCTCGAGCGCCGGATCGAAGCTCGTGACCCACTGCGCCAGCGAGTCGGTGAAGCGCTCCGCGTAGGTGTGCTCCCCGAACCTCGTGTAGAGCGGATCGACCTCGTACCCACGCCCGTTGACCGAGAGCACCTCGTCGAGCCGCTCCGGCCACGGGTTGTCCTCCGCGCGCTCGTGTCCGAGCGCCGCCAGCGCCATGAACTTGCCCTCGTGGCGGTAGGGCGCGAAGCCGAAGTAGGCCGTGAACGCGGCGTAGTACCAGCCCAGCGAGTGCGGCACCGGCACGGAGTCCTTGACCTCGAGGCGCTCACCCTTGCCGACGGCGATCTGCGTGCACAGCTCCTCGCCGCTGCCGTCCAGGGTCAGGACGACGGCCTCGTCGAACGGGCTGCAGAAGTAGGCGGAGTAGGCGTGCGCGAGGTGGTGCGGCACGAACTCGATCGGCGGCGGCGCGTCCTTGAGACCCTGCGCGCGCAAGCCGATGCGCACGTCCTCCTGAAGTCGCCCCGGCGTGTACTTGAGCAGGTTGGAGACGACCGTCAGCCAGGTCGAGCCGCCGGCGCCGGTCGTCCCGGCGCGAAAGCGGTTGGCGAGGTACTGCCGCGCGAGCGACGCCCCCATGCGGTAGGGGTACTTGGACGTGTCCCACGGGAAGGCGATGCGGTCGACCTCGCCCAGCGCGACGCCCGCCTGGCGCAAGCACGAGGCGATCGCCTTGCCCGGGAACAGGCCGTGCGACCCCTTCTGGCGCGTGAAGCGTTCCTCCTCCGCGAACGCGACGAGGGCTCCATCACGGAGCAGGCAGGCACCCGGGTTGGTGCCGTAGCCGAAGAGGCCGAGGACGATCATGGACGGAGCTGTGCGTGCGGGAACCAGCGAGCACCGCCGCACGATCAGTCTAGTCCAGGTTCACCATGCTCGCGACGGGCGCTGCGCCGGCGGCTCCTCACGCGGCGCCTGGACCGGCTTCGTGTTCTGCAGTGCACTGGAGCATCCGCGCCGAATTGCCCCGCGAACAGGTCGGTGATGAAGACCTCGATCACCTACGCCCGCGCCCGTCTCTGGGTCGGGATCAGCGGCGTCGGCACGTTCGTCGTCCTGGCGGCCTCGCTCCTCGCCCTCGATGCACCCCAGCGCCTGCTCGGCTCGCGCGGTGGCTCGATCCAGGCGGACGCCGGAGCCCTGCTCGCCGCCCTCGGCCTCGCGGCGCTCGCCGCCCTCCCCTTCGACCTCCTCGGCGGCTACGTGCTCCCGAGGCGCTTCGGCCGGTCGCGCGACGGCCTCGCCCGGTTCACGAGCCGCTGGTTGCGAGGCGTCCTGGTGCTGCTCGCCCTGTCGACGCTCTCGGGGACCCTGCTGCTCACCGCGGGGCGCGCGGCCGAGCGCCCCGGCGCCATCGCCGCCTTCGTCCTGCTGTCCGGCGCTGCGCTCCTGTTCCAGGAACCGCTCGCCAGGCTGATCGGCGGGCTGCGTCGCGCCGACTCGAGCACGGATGGCGTGATCGAGCTGCGCGGTAGCGACCCCGGCTTCTCGGGCGGCTTCACCGGCACGTCGGCGACGCTCGTGCTCCCGTCGACCTGGCGCGAGCACCTCGCTGAGGAGGACGTCGCCCTCCTCGTCGAGCGCCGGCGAGAGATCCTGCGCAGCGGCGCCTGGCGCCGCGGACTCGTCCTGGCGCTCGGTTGGAACGCGCTCGGGTTCACCCTCGCCAGCCTCTTGCCCGGCGCGGGAGTCACGTCGGTGGCCGAGCTCGTCACGACTGCCCTCGGCTTCACGCTGTGGACCTTCGCCGGCCTGCTGATCCTGCCCACGCCGAGCCGCCTCGCGACCCAGGCCGCGGACGCGCGCATCGCGCTCGGCCCGGTGGAGAGCGCTCGCCTCGTGGAGGCCGTCCGCTCACTCGACCAGCTGAACGAGGACGAGCCGGAGCGCTCGGCCGGCCTCGAGAGCATCTTCCACCCCGTGCCCTCGGTGGCGACGCGGCGCCGCGCGCTGCAGGAGCCGCGCGCCGTCACCGGCCGCACCGCCTGGCACCTGGCGCGCACCGCGCTGTACCTCTCGCACGTTGGCCTCTCGCTCCTCCCGCGGGTCGTCCACTGCAACGCGGGCCGCCCCGAGCTGTGGGTCTACTTGCCGGCTGACGGCTGAAGTCTCCCCCGCAACGCACGTCGGGCGCGCCTCGGTGATCCGAGGCGCGCCCGACGCGTTCGTGTGCAGGCCGGCGAGCGCCGGCCTGTCGCTCAGAAGGCCTCGTCGAAGGCGACGTTGCCGGTCACGGCGACCTGGTAGGCCGACACGCGACGCTCGAAGAAGTTCGACAGCTCCTGGACGTCCTGCAGGTCCATGAAGGCGAACGGGTTCTTCACCTTGTAGCGCGGCTCGTAGCCGAGGTTCTGCAGGCGCTGGTCGGCGATGTACTCGAGGTACTGGCGCATGTCGCGGACCGAGAGGCCGGGGACGCCCTGACCGAGGATGTCCTCGGCGAACTGCGTCTCGCACTCGATCGCCTCGTGGAGCATCTGCTGGACGTCACGCTCGAGGCCGCTGTCGAACAGCTCCGGCTCCTCGCGGCGCACGGTCTCGACGACCTCGAGTGCGTAGGCCATGTGACCCGACTCGTCGCGGAAGACCCAGTTCGTGCCCGCGGCGAGGCCGTTGAGCAGGCCCTTCGAGCGCATGAAGTAGACGTAGGCGAACGCGGCGAAGAAGAAGAGCCCCTCGATGCACGTCGCGAAGCAGATCATGTTCAGGAGGAACTTGCGGCGATCCTCTCTGGTCTGCAGCGAGTCCATCGTCATCGCCGAGTCGATCCACTTGAAGCAGAACTCGGCCTTGCGGCGGATGGACGGGATGTTCTCGATCGCCTGGAACGCCTTGTGGCGCTCCTCGATGTCCGGGATGTAGGTGTCCAGCAGCGTCAGATAGAACTGAACGTGGAGCGCCTCCTCGTAGAGCTGTCGCGACAGGTACATCCGCGCCTCGGGGGCGTTGATGTGCTTGTAGAGGTTCAGCACGAGGTTGTTCGCCACGATCGAGTCGCCGGTGGCGAAGAACGCGACCAGGCGCTCGACCAGGTGCCGCTCCGAGGGCATCAAGCGATGCTCGAGGTCGGTCAGGTCCGTGGAGAAGTCCACCTCCTCGACGGTCCACGTGTTCTTGATGGCGTTGCGGTACATCTCGTAGAAGACCGGGTAGCGCATCGGGCGCAGGGTCAGATCCATTCCGGGATCGAGCAGCATGCGGTTGTCTCCAGGTGTGGTGCGTTGGGGTGTGTTCGTGACGGCCTCGTGCGCGACCTGCCTACTGGCAGGCCTCGCAGGACTCCGGGTTCTCGAGCGAGCAAGCCACGGCGTCAGCGTCGGCAGCAGCGTCACCTGCGGCGTCGTTGACCTTGCTGGCTCCCTGGACGGAGGCATTCGTCTGGGCGATGCGGGTCGCGGGGCGCGAGCGCAGGTAGTACGTCGTCTTCAGGCCCTGCTTCCAGGCGTGCAGGTACATGGACGAGAGTTTCCCGATGGTCGGCGTCTCGATGAAGAGGTTCAGCGACTGGCTCTGGTCGATGTAGGGGCCGCGCTCGGCAGCCATGTCGATCAGCGAGCGCTGCGGGATCTCCCACGCAGTGCGGTAGACCTCGCGAACGTCGGCCGGGATCTCTTCTATCCCCTGGATCGAGCCCTCGGACGCCTTGATCCGATTGCGCATCTCCTCGGTCCAGAGACCGCGACGCTTCAGCTCGAGCACGAGGTAGTTGTTGATCTGCAGGAAGTCGCCCGAGAGCGTCTCACGCTTGAAGAGGTTCGAGACCATCGGCTCGATGCACTCGTAGCAGCCCGCGATCGAGGCGATCGTCGCGGTCGGCGCGATGGCGACGAGCAGCGAGTTGCGCAGGCCGTGCTCGGCGATGCGCGCGCGCAGCGCGGTCCAGCGCTCCGGCTCGGTCGGCTGGACACCCCACAGCTCGGGCTGCAGCTCGCCGCGCGAGGCGCGCGTGTCGCCGAAGGCCTCGTGCGCTCCGCTCTCCTCGGCCAGCTCGGTCGAGGTCAACAGCGCGTTGAAGTAGATCTCCTCTTGGATGCGACGGCTGAGCTCACGCGCTTCGTCCGAGTCGAACGGCAGTCCGAGCTTGAAGAAGACGTCCTGCAGGCCCATCAGCCCCATGCCCACCGGGCGCCAGCGGTCGTTCGAAGACTGCGCCTCCGGCGTCGGGTAGTAGTTGATGTCGATGACTCGGTCGAGGAAGCGCACCGCGAGGCGCACGACCTTCGCGATGCCCTCGTAGTCGACTGCGCCGTCCTTGACGAACTGGCCGACGTTGATCGAGCCGAGGTTGCAGACGGCCGTCTCGTCGTTCGAGGTGACCTCGATGATCTCCGTGCAGAGGTTGGAGAGGTGCACCGTGTTGCCGGGCTCCCCCGTCTGGTTGCACTTCTCGTTGGACGCGTCCTTGAACGTCATCCATCCGTTCCCGGTCTGCGCGAGCGAGCGCATCATGCGCGAGTACAGGTCACGGGCGGACATCGTCTTGACCGCCAGGCCCTGCTGCTCGGCTTCCACATAGGCCTTCTCGAAGGCCTCGCCGAACAGGTCGACGAAGTGCGGCACCGTCTTCGGGTCGAACAGCGACCAGTCCTCACCGCTCTCGACGCGGCGCATGAACAGGTCCGGCACCCAGTTCGCGAGGTTCAGGTTGTAGGTGCGTCGCGCGTCGTCGCCCGTGTTCTCGCGCAGCTCGAGGAAGTCCTCGATGTCGA
>Ga0316204_10008275_pt1 | contig 14576 bp, 15 predicted proteins | sample 6monrhotite_MG_2_FD_205661 | JGI IMG/M metagenome (GOLD analysis project Ga0316204, IMG submission 205661) | Microbial mat bacterial communities from mineral coupon in-situ incubated in ocean water Damariscotta River, Maine, United States -... | ecosystem: Environmental > Aquatic > Marine >...
GATGAGGTTCCGAAGCACCTGCTCCAGCGGCGCGGGGGCGGTGAAGAGCGCGGGCACGTCCAGCGTCACCGAGACCGAGAACCCCTCCGGCAGCGCGGCCTGCTCTACGCTGCGGGCGATCAGCGCTGCGAGGTCGACCTCCTCGGGCTCGGCGCCCCAGCCACCCCGCGACCAGTCCAGCAGCCCCTCGATGAGGGTGTTCATCTGCCCCGTCCGGCCGCGGACCCGACCGATGAGCTCGGCGGCGCGCTCCTGGGCCTCCTCGGACAGCTCGTTCTCCAGCAGGTAGACCAGCGCCTCGATGCCCTGGAGCGGGGACTTCAGATCGTGAGACACACGGCCGGCGAACTGGGAGAGCAGCTCATTGGTCCGGCGCAGCCCCCGCAGCGAGCGCGTCAGCGCGTCCGAGAGGCGCTGGCGCTCCAGAGCACCGCCGATCAGCCGGGCCAGCAGGCGCATGAGCTGCTTGTCCGACTCCTGCCAGGGCCGGCTGTTGGGGCTCAGCCGGGAGAAGTTCACGGTGCCGTATCGGGCCCCCTCCACGAACAGCGGCGCCCCGATGTAGCTCTCCAGCCGGAAGGCCTGGAAGGCGGGGTGATCGCAGTACGAGGAGGTGCTCATCTGGTCGATGGCGACGACGTCGTCCGCCCGCATCGTCAGCACGCAGTAGGTCTGCCCGAGGGCGAACTCCTGTCCCCGCATCATGCTCTCGGGCGGCGCGTACAGGTACTCCACGGTGTACCGCTCGCCCTCGATGCGGCTCACGATACCGAACTCCATGTCCAGTATGCTGCAGGCGATGGCCAGCGACTCCTCGATGTCGCCCAGCGTGCCGCCCTTGAGCTGTTCATGCAGCGCCACCAGCGATCCGAGTGGATCGGCTCGGGTCAGCTCGGTCGAATTCACGCTGAGACTCCTGCCCGTAATCTGCGATCGCTCACTTATTAGGCAGAGTATCGCGCAGCCAGTCAGATTTCAGGCGAGGAACGCCGCGGCCGTCAGCACCAGCCACACCACGCCGGCGATGCCCGCCTTGCCGACAGTCCCCAGCACGCGGCCCAGGGTCGCTGCCGCGGCGGGCTTGAACGCCTCGTCCGCGGTCTTCTTGTTCTCGGGATCGTTCATCTCGCCCAGCAGCGCCCCGGCGAAGGTGCCCAGCAGCGCGCCGATCAGCGTACCGATCAGCGGGATGGGGAGGAAGAAGGTCCCCACCAGCGCCCCGCCGAGCCCACCCACGAACGCGCCGACCACGCCGCGCCGGCTCGCGCCGCCCTTCTTCGCGCCCAGCGCCCCCGCCGCGAGGTCCAGCAGCTCGCCGAGGATCGCCATGCCGAAGCCACCGCCGATGATCCACCAGCCGTAGGCGCCGAAGGTCGACGGCGCGCCGCCGAGCAGGTAGCCGTCCGCGAGCTCGACGATCACCGCCAGGGTCAGCAGCAGCCAGGTGCCGGGCAGACCGAGCAGCACGGTCGCGGCGATGAGCGCGCCGAGGACGGCGAATACGACGGCGATAGCGACAGCCATGGCTCCCTCCGACCTGCCTACGACCCGGCGCGGCGCGTTGTTGCGGCTTATTCGGGCGCCGGGCCCGAGGTCACGCCGCCGGGATGCACGATCTCGTCGACGATGCCCAGCACCACGGAGTGCAGCGGGTCGTCGTCGTTGCCGAGGATCTGCCGGGCGGTGTTGCCCTCCCGGGCGCAGAGGACGAGGTCCCCGATCCCCGCCTGGACCGCGTCCACCGCCAGGAAGCTGCGCAGCCGCGGCGTCTTGCCGTCGGGCTGCACCGGCTGCACGATGAGCACGGTCTTGCCCACGTACACCGGGTGCTTGATCGTAGCCACGGCGTTGCCCACTACACGGCAGAGGATCACGGCTCCTCCCTTTGCACGCCCGCGGCGACCTCATCGCCCCAGTAGTCGTCGACGATGGCCACGACGCTGGCGTCCACCGGCGTGAAGGTCACGGGGAGCGTCAGCGCGGCCTCACGGCCGGTGATCCACTCCACCGTGTCGCCCACGCCGGCCTGGAGGGGGTCGGTCGCGACGATGGGCGAGCCGTCGGGGCGGCCGTCGTGGTCGTGCGGCTGGATCAGCAGGAGGCGCACACCGACCAGCGACTCGTGCTTGATGGTGGCGACGACGTTGCCCAGGACCTTGGCGAGCTGCATGGTGTCCTCTTATCCGACGCGGAAGGGGGCGGGCCGCAGCAGGTGGGCCAGGAAGTCCGGGTGCGGGCGCGCGATCAGCTCCAGGCGGTGCAGGGCCTCGCGCTCGGCGAGGATCTCCCGGCTGACCTCGATGGCGGCCTCGACGTCATGCTGGACGCCGTGGACCACGAAGTAGCCGCGGCCGCCGAGGCCGGGGGTGATGCGCAGCCCGGCGAGGGTGACGTCGGCGTTCTTCAGCGCGCGGTCGCAGGCCATCAGGGTGCTGGCGACGGTGCGGGACTCGATCACCCCGATGGTGTCCGGGTCCTCGACGTGCAGCGCCCCCGCGAGCCCCGGCAGCAGCTCCGGGTGGGCGAAGGGCAGCATCAGCTTATCGACGACCGAGCTATCGCCGATGTGCAGCGCCTCGTCGTAGCCCTCCTCCACCTCGGCCACGCCGCCGGCGAAGAGGATCAGGTAGCGGCCGGGCTCCACGAGGTTGGCCTCGATCACCGCGATGGGCGAGCGCTTGACCATGGCGTCCAGCGCCCGATAGCCCAGGGCGATCGAGTCCAGCTCGACCATGGCCAGGGCGTCGTGAGCGAGGATGTCCGCGGAGAGAGCCACGACCTCACACGATCCGGAAGTAGCCCGCCAGCGTGCAGCGGCGGACCCGGGTGAAGTCCCGCGCGGTGGTGAGGCCCTCGCCGGTAGGCGAGGCGATGGTGAAGGAGGTGAAGCCCTCGCCGCCGAAGCCCAGGCCCGCGAAGTTCGGGGCGTTCTTGATGAAGATGGAGCAGTTGATGACCCGGGCCATGCGGTGCAGGGCGTCCAGGTTCTTGGAGTACATGCTGGCCGTGTGGCCGTAGCCGTGCTCCGCCTCCACCGCGAGGTCGATGCCCTCGTTCACGTCCCGCACCCGGGTGATGCCGATGACAGGCATCAGCTTCTCGAGCTGGATGAAGGGGTGCTCGAAGGGCACCTCGGCGATGATGAGCCGGGGATCCCCCTTGAAGGGCACGTCGATCTCGCGGAGCATCTTGGAGGGCATCTGCCCCACCCAGGAGCGGTTGATGTGCTCCCGGTCGGGGGTCAGGATCAGCTTCTCCAGCCGGCGGATCTGGTGGTTGCGAAGCCGGACCGCGCCGGAGCGCTCCATCTGGTCCATCAGCGCGTCGGCGACCTTGTCGACGACGAAGACCTCTTTCTCATCCGTGCAGATGATGTTGTTGTCGAAGCTGGCCCCGCGCACGATGTCCCGGCCGGCGGCCAGGATGTCGGCGGTCTCGTCGACCACCACCGGCGGGTTCCCCGGGCCGGCGCAGATGGCCTTCTTGCCGGAGTTCATGGCCGCCTTCACCACCGCGCCGCCGCCGGTGACGACGATGAGGCGCAGGCCGGGGAAGGTCATCAGCTCCTGAGCGCTGGCGATGGTGGGGGTCTCCACGCAGCACATCAGGTTGTCGGGGCCGCCCACCTCGATCGACGCGTTGTTGATCAGGTTGATGACGTAGGCGCTGGTCATCTTGGCGGCGGGGTGGGTGTTGAACACCACGGTGTTGCCGCCGGCGACCATGCCGATGCCGTTGCAGAGGATGGTCTCGGTGGGGTTGGTGCAGGGCGTGATGGAGCCGATGACGCCGTAGGGGGCGCGCTCCATCAGGGTCAGCCCGTGATCACCGGTCCACGCGGTCGGCTCCAGGATCTCCACGCCGGGGGTCTTGTGGATGACGAGGAGGTTCTTCTTGATCTTGTCCTCGACGCGGCCGAGGCCGGTCTCCTCGTGGGCCATGGAGGCGAGCGTGTGCACGTCCTCGGCGGCGCGGCGGCGGATGCTGGCGATGATCTCGCGCCGCTTCTCCAGAGGGAGGTTGATCAGGATCTGCTGCGCGGTGCGCGCGGCGTCCACCGCCTGGGAGACGGTCTTGTAGACGCCGCGAGGGTGCGCGGGGAGCTCGGGCGTCGCCGGCATGGACCCGGTGCGGATCCGCCCGAGAACGCGGTCGACGATTGTCTCTATCTGCTCGCGTTCGCCTGACATTTAGGCCCTCACGGGTGAGGCGGGAACTTGTTGTAGACCAGCTCCCCTTCGAGGTCGATGGTGTCCACGATGGCCATCACCACAGCATCCACCGGACGCTTGTCGGTCTGGTCGGTCTGCCGGGCGCTGGAGCCCGAGGCATAGAGCACCACCTCGCCCACCCCGGCGCCCATGGCGTCCGCGGCGACGACGAAGGAGTCTCGCCCCTCCAGCGTCAAGGAGAGGTCTTGGACCAGATAGAGCCGCAGCCCCTCGATCTTGGGGTCCTTGCGGGTGGACACTACGGTCCCGACGATGCGACCGAGCTTCATGGCCTGCTACTTCTTCTTCGTGGGCGCCCGACCGAGCGGGAGCACCTCATCGAGGTTGTTGTGCGGGCGCGGGATGACGTGCACGCTGACCAGCTCGCCGACCCGCTGGGCCTGACGGGCGCCGGCCTCGGTGGCGGCCTTGACCGCAGCGACGTCGCCGCGGACGATGGCGGTGACGTAGCCGCCGCCGATCTGCTCGTAGCCGACCAGCTCTACGCGGGCGGCCTTGACCATGGCGTCAGCCGCCTCGACCATCCCGACAAAGCCGCGGGTCTCGATCATTCCAAGTGCGTCAGCCATGTTTGGCTCCTTACTTCAGTGATTTTCCATCGAGCGCTTCGACCGCGGCGATGGCGGCCTCGGCAGCGGAGTCGATCTCCGACTCACTGCCGGCCATCCACAGCCGCCCGAAGGCGCCAAAGGGTCGCAAGTTCACGAGGTTTACATCCGCGGCCTTCTCCGCCTCGTTGGCCGCGATCACCGCGTAGGCGGCGGGCTCGGTCTCGAGGATGAAGAGGCTCTGTCCGGGGATGAGCATCATGCCCTGGCGGTTGCGGTTGATGAGCTGAGCCTGGTAGGGCTCGACCGCGCGGATGATCTGGTTGGAGACCACCCGGGGCTTGATGCGATCCGACTCCTCCAGGCCGAGGAAGTCCAGGACGGCGTCGCCGGCGCTGGTGACCTCACCGTGGCTGTCGTGGTGGATCTCCAGCAGCCCGAAGGCCCGCTCGACCACCTGCACCGCCGGGGCAACCGCGGTCGCCTTGAGCGCCACGTCAGTGACCCGGTTGATGATCATGCCGGGCGCGGTCTCAATCCACAGAGAGGCCTGCCCCGCGAGGGGGAGGAAGCCGCGGCAGGTCGTGCCGGTGAAGGCGGCGAGCTGAGGCTGGAGGGCGTCGAGGAAGACGTAGCCTCTCAGAGTGACCGACATGTTGGCGTCCGCTCGCGTGCGTAAAAAGGTGGCTTGATGGGAGCCGTGTCTACCGCGCGCGGGGGGCTGCCGTCAAGGCGGCGCCGGCTGCGCCGGCAGGCGACGGGTGGTAGCATCCGTCCGATGCTGTGCAACGCCCTCCTCCTCCTTCTCGCCGGCTGCCCGGAGTCCCCTACGGGGGGCGCCACGGTCGACGCCGCCCAGAACAACACGCCGCAAGGCGATCAGGCCGGGGGCGAGCCTATCGACGGCTCCGTCGAGCCTCCGCCCACCGGCGAGGGCAGCGGCGGCGGCGGCAAGCCCTCCAGCGACAGCTTCGCGGTCGTAGACGGCAAGGGCGTCACCCTCTCTGGCGAGGCCGTCTACCCGGGCGAGCAGTCAGGCACCTGGCGGCTCGACGTGCTGGATCTGCCCAACGAGGGCGCGCCGGGGCTGCTGCTCTCCCAGAGCATCCCCAAGAGCGGTGAGTTCTCCTTCACCGCGCCGAAGGGCTACGGCGAGATCCACCTGGTCGCCTTCGTGGACCTCGACGGCGACGGCCCCACGGGCACCGATCCGGCGGGCACCGTCGCTGTCGAGGTGTCGGGCGACGACATCGACGGCTTGAGCATCACCATCGCTGACGAGCCGGACCTGGGCGAGCTCACGCCCAACATGCCCGGGCCCCACTCGGGCGCCGGGGATCCGCCGCCGGAGGGCGAGCCGCAGGAAGGCAAGCAGCCCAGCCCCGATCCGGACGCGGCGCCGCCGCCGCTGGGCGACGGCGCGGACGTGGCCGAGGAGCCGCCGCCGCTGGGCGACGGCGCGGACGTGACCGAGGCGCCGCGCGACGGCGCGGACGTGACCGAGGAGCCGCCGCCGCTGGGCCACGGCGCGGACGTGGCCGAGGAGCCACCGTTCCCGCCCGACGACCCTGGGGGCGACCCGGTGCCGGACAGCGAAGTGACGCCGCCAGGCGGCGAAGCGACCGAATGAGCCGAGCCCTGTCGCTGGTCGTCCCCGTCTACAACGAGTCGGGCAACCTCGGTCCCCTGCACCAGCGCATCGTCGAGGCGCTGGAGGGCTACGACTTCGAGGTGCTCTACATCGATGACGGCTCCGTCGACGCCTCGCCCCAGGAGCTGGACGCGCTGGCCGAGGCCGACCCCCGGGCCAAGGTCATGCGCTTCGTGCGCAACTACGGACAGACGGCGGCGCTGACCGCCGGCATCCGCAACGCCTCGCACGATCTGATCGTCACCCTCGACGCAGACCTGCAGAACGACCCGCTGGACATCCCGGCCATGCTGGACAAGCTGGACGAGGGCTACGACGTGGTCTGCGGCTGGCGCAAGGATCGACAGGACGCGGCGATCACCCGGAACCTGCCCTCTGCGGTGGCCAACAAGCTGATCTCCAACCTCTCCAAGGTGCACCTCCACGACTACGGCTGCACCCTGCGCATCTACAAGGCCGAGTACATCCGGGAGATCCCTCTCTACGGCGAGATGCACCGCTTCATCCCCATCTACGTCACCTGGGCCGGCGCCCGGCTGGTGGAGATGCCGGTGCGGCACCACGCTCGCACGCGCGGGGAGTCCAAGTACGGCCTCGGGCGCATCCCCAAGGTGCTGCTGGACCTGACCACCGTGAAGTTCCTTCGGGACTTCTACGTGACCCCCATCTACTTCTTCGGCTGGCTGGGCTTCATCCTGGTGTTCGCCGGGATCGTCGCAGGGCTCGTAGCCATCCCCTTCTGGGGCTGGCTGGATCAGCCTGTGCTCGCCGCCTGCCTGACGGTGGTGTCGCCCATGCTGGCCAGCTTCGGGGTGGTGGAGATCACCCTGGGCATCATCGCCGAGGTGCTGATCCGCATGCACTACGACATCCGACAGAAGGCGCCGTATCGGGTGCGGCTCACCCGGAACATGGGCGACACCCACGAGGACAGCTGACATGTGTGGCATCGCCGGGCTGATGCGCTTCGGCGGGCCCGTGGATCGGACGCCGGTCGGGGACATGGTCAGGGCGCTGAGCCACCGGGGGCCGGACGACGAGCACGTGGTGACGGTGCCGGACGGCGCCCTGGGCACCCGGCGCCTGTCGGTGGTGGACCTCGACGGCGGGCGGCAGCCCCGATCGGACACGGGGCAGCGCGTCGTGGTCGCCATGAACGGCGAGATCTACAACCACGCCCCGCTCCGCACTGAGCTGGAGGCGCGCGGGGGGCACTTCGCCACCGTGTCCGACACGGAGGTGGCCGCGTGGCTGTTCGCCGAGCGCGAGCCGGCCCTGGCGCTGGATCGCCTGGACGGACAGTTCGCCTTCGCCGTCTACGACTACCGCGCCCGGCGGCTGGTCCTCGCCAGGGATCGGCTGGGCCAGAAGCCGCTGTACTGGACGAAGCTCGACGACGGCACACTGGTGTTCGGCAGCGAGCTGAAGGCCGTGCTGAGCCACCCCGGGGTGCGCCGTGAGGTCGATCCCGCCTCGCTGGATCAGCTGCTGCTGTTCGAGTACGTGCCGGCGCCGCGCACCATCTACCGCGGCATCCACAAGCTGGAGGCGGGCACGATGCTCCTGGCCGACGCCAGCGGGGAGCGGATCGAGCGCTGGTGGACGCCGCCGCTCATGGGGGTCGATCGCGCGGACGCGGGCATCGAGCGCTACTCCTGGGCCGTGCGCACGGCCCTGGGCGTCTCCGTCAAGCAGCGGCAGCTCGCCGACGTGCCCATCGCCTACCTGCTCTCCGGCGGCATCGACAGCTCCGCGGTGGTGGCCCTGGCCGCCCCCCGCAGCAAGTCGCCGCTGCGCACCTTCGCCCTGGTGAGCGACGAGCCCTCCTTCGACGAGTCCGGCCCCGCCCGGCTGATGGCGGAGCACGTGGGCGCCGAGCACACGGAGGTCCCCTTCCCGCCCTCCGAGCTTCCCCGGGCGCTGGACGCGCTCGCCGCGGGCATGTGCGAGCCGCTGGCCGACGGCTCGCTGCCGTCGACCTGGCTGCTCACCGAGGGCGTGCGCGCCGCGGGCTTCAAGGTGGCGATGACCGGCGACGGCGCCGACGAGCACTTCGGCGGCTACCCCACCTACCTGGCCCACCGGCTGGCCGGCGCGGCCCGCCCCGGGCGGCGGCTGCTCAGCCGCGCCGCGGCCCGCCTGCCCGCGTCGACAGGCAACCTCTCCAAGGGCTTCCTGGCGCGGCGCTTCACCGCCGGGCTGGGCCACCCGCTGCCCCGCCGCAACCAGGTCTGGCTGGGCGCCTTCCTCCCCGAGGAGCTGCCCGACCTGCTGGGGCGACCAGCGGCGCCCTGGGACGTCGTGGACCGCTGGGGAGCCGCCAGCGCGTCGATCCGTGATCCGGCCGAGCGGGCCATGTTCCTCGACCAGCGCCTCTACCTGGCGGAGGGGGTGCTGGCCAAGGCGGATCGGGCGGCGATGATGAACTCCCTGGAGCTGCGCTCGCCCTTCCTGGACCACCGGCTGGCCGAGGTGGCCGCGGCGCTCCCCCGAGGCGCGTTCGTGCGCCCTGGCCGCACCAAGGTCCTCCTGCGGCAGGCCGTGGCCGACCTGCTCCCGCCCGCGCTGCAGAACCGCCCCAAGAAAGGCTTCGGTACCCCGCTGGGCCCCTGGCTCAAGGGTCCCTGCAAGGGGCTGCTCACCGACCTGCCGGAGCGCCTCGAGGGCGTCGTCGACACCGGAGTGGCCCGCAGCTTGATCGCGGAGCATCACCGGGGCCGCCGCGATCACCGCCGCCGCCTCTGGTCCCTGCTCATCCTGAGCCGCTGGTGGCATGGCCCCTGGGGCCCTTCGGCTCTCCGGTGACCTGGGTTTTTCGTCGCCTCTGGGTTCGGTCTTTCACCCGTTCTGCATCATGCCTTGGGTTGTCGATGCTGGCGGTCCCCGGTTCGCCCGTCGTCTCTGGCGCCTGCCGGCGCGATGGGGGAGAACCCCCAAGCCCCCCTCACGCGGGGGGAAGTTTCGCCCGCGACTCGAATCTCACACGTCACTGTGCTGCCGCATGGCACCACGCGGCCGCGGTGCCAACGCGATGGTGATTGGCGGGTGTCGAGTGCTGCGCGATGGGGCTCGGACGTCGACGGGGGTGTGGGGGCTTGCCCCCGCCGCGACGAAGTCGCCAGAGGAGGCGGGGTTTTCGGGGACCGCCAGCATCGACAACCCAAGGCATGATGCAGAACGAACAAACGCACGAACAACGGGATCTCAATCAACAGAGGTCCCCGAAAAGCCGGAGTAACTGTGCCCAACATCCGGATGAAGCCCTACCGACACGCCTCGTCCTTTCGCCGGATCGCCGCGGTCGCCTGGGATCCGCCGCGCGACCCGACCATCTACGGCACGACGCAGGTGCCCGCGGCGGCGCTGCTCGAGTGGATCGCGGCGAAGCGAGCCGCGGGCACGCGGGTCACCGTGACCCACGCGGTGACCCGCGCGCTGGCGGTGGCGCTGGCGGAGCACCCGGATCTGAACGGCTTCGTGCGCTGGGGGCGGCTCTACCTGCGCGAGGACATCAACATCTTCCTGCAGGTCGCCATCGAGCGGGAGGGCGAGAGCATCGGCAAGACCGACCTGTCCGGGGTGCTCATCCGCGGCGCCGACGGCAAGGACGTGGCGACCATCGCCGACGAGCTGCAGCAGGGCGCCCGGCGGGTACGCAGCGGCGAGGACGCCGACTTCCAGCGCACCAAGTCACAGGCCGAGGCCATCCCCGGCCTCGTGTACCGGGTGCTCATCCGGCTGATCGAGTTCCTCCAGTACGGCCTCAACATGGACACCACCTTCCTGGGCGCCCCCGGGGATCCCTTCGGCAGCGCCATGGTCACCAGCCTCGGCATGCGCGGGGTCAACATCGCCTACGCGCCCTTCTTCCCCCTGGCGCGCGCCCCCATCCTCCTGCTGGTCGGGGCCGTCCAGGAGGTGCCCGCGGCGGTCGACGGCGAGCTGGTGATTCGACCGGAGCTGACCCTGAACGGCACCTTCGATCACCGCATCATCGACGGCGCCCACGCCGCCATCCTCAGCGCCCGGGTCCGGGAGCTGCTGATGGACCCGGCCCTGCTGGACTGAAGCGGGCCTCAGGCCCCGGCGTACCAGGCGCGGGCGTCGGGGAAGGCGCCGACGATGGTGCTGCTCTCCAGGTCGACCCACACGAGGTAGTCCCCGGAGCCGGTGTCCACGATGGCGGCGACGAGGCGGCCCTCGGACACGTCCTTCAGAGCGCGGATGACCGTGGTGGCCGCGACCATGCGGGAGAGGTCCCCGACGGCGCCGAAGCGGGCCCGGTGGGCCTTCCACAGCGCGGTGAGGACGTTGCGGTCATCCATGGGCAGGGCGTTGGCGACGGTCACGTCGCTCAGCCCCGGCAGGGTCTTGGACAGCAGCGCGGCCACCATACGCGGCAGCTCGGCCTCGGCGACGGCCTCGGCGGCGGCGTCGGCGGCGGCGCGGCGCTCGTCCTCCTGGGCGGAGGCCGCTCGGGCGGCCTCCAGGGCGGAGGTCGGCCGCCGGGCGCGGTTGGCGAGGCTGGGGGGCGCGGCCTTCGGCGGCGGGGCGCTGGCCAGGGGCGAGCGCTTCGGGGAGACGGCGTCGGTCTTGGGCGCGGGGGCCTTCGCCTGAGCGGCCTTGGCCTTGGCCATGGCGGCCTTCGCCAGCGCCTTGGCCAGCGCCGCCTTGTCCTGCGGGGACTGACCGGCGGGCGGGGGCGGCGCGGGGGCCGCCTTGGGCGGGGCCTTCGCCTGAGCGGCCTGGGCCTTGGCCATGGCGGCCCTGGCCAGCGCCTTCGCCAGCGCGACCTTGTCCTCCGGCGACTGCTGTGGTGCGGGCGGCGGGGGCGCCGGGGCGACGGCCTGCTTCGAGGCGTTCGACTTCGGCAGCGGCGGCATCTCTGGAAGGTTGGTGCTCAGGGGCTCGACCCCCGCCTCGGGCTCCATGGTGGAGGGGCGCGTCACGGGCTCGGCCTGGTTGATCACCTGGAAGCTGCGATCGCGGATCACCGGCTGCTCCGACACCGGGTCGTCATCGATCGGCGGCAGCGCGCCCTCGGTGTTCCTTGGGGGAAGCTTGGGGGGATCGAACAGACTGGAGAGGGGATCAAAGCCCTTGGTCCGCTTCGACATGTTCGTGCTCCGGATCGTGACGTCCAGGGGGTACATTGGCCGCGATGCCACAACATACTCCGATCGAGGTCGTCGAGTCTGTCGACCCAATGTCAAGCTGGCGTGAGGTCGCTGACGGCGGTCGCCTGCCGGTCCTGCTTGTACGCCACGGCCGCACCGCCGCCAACGCCCGACGACGCCTCGCCGGGCGCCTCGATGATCCGCTGGACGCGACCGGCCGGGCGCAGGCCCTGGCGCTGGCTGAGCGGCTCGCGTCGCTGCCCCGCGCGGGCCTCTACGCCTCGACGCTGCTGCGGGCCCGACAGACCGCGGAGGCGCTCGGCGCCCCGGTGCTGGATCCGGAGCTCCAGGAGATGGATCACGGCGAGCTGGAGGGCATGGAAGGCGCCGACGTCGCCGTCCGATACCCCGAGGTCCTGGAGGCCTGGGGCAACGATCCCACCGACGCCCTCATCCCCGGCGGCGAGACCCTGCGTCAGTGTCGGGATCGCACGCTGACCGCGCTGACCCGGCTGGTCGCCTCGCACCAGCCGGGGCCGCCCATCGTGGTCGTGGGACACAAGCTCTCGCTGGGCTCGGTGCTGCTCACCGTCCGCGGTGAGCCCATGCGGCGCATCCACAGCCTGCCGTGGGACAACACCGGCACCTACCTGCTGGCCTGGTCGATGAGCGCCTGAAGCTCCGCGCCGGCCAGCTCGTAGCGCGTATTGCAGAAGTGGCAGGTGACCTCGGCGCCGCCCTGCTCTTCCAGCAGGCTCTTGAGCTCCGGCGCGCCCAGGGCCAGCAGCGTGCGCTCGACCCGCTGCCGGGAGCAGCGGCAGCGGTAGGTCAGCGGCTGCACCGAGAGCACGGCGGCGAGGTCGCTCAAGATGGGCACGGCCGGCCCGTCCAGCGGACCGCGGAGGCCGGCGAACAGGTCGGCCAGCGAGGCGTCCCGGAAGGCTGAGAGGTCCGGCGGCCCTCCCCCGTCGCCCTCATCGGGCAGGTACTCCACCAGCATGCCCACGGCGTACTGAAGCTCGCCGTCCGGGCCGAAGCCGCAGCCCAGGCGCACGAGGCCCTCGGTCTGCTGGGAGCGCAGCTGGAAGTCCTGCAGCGCGGCCTCGAAGCCGGCGTGCTCCAGGGGGGCCACCCCGCGGTAGACCTCCTTGTGGGCGTCCCACTTGATGGCGACCAGCCTGCCGTCCAGCCGCTCGTAGGGCGGGAGCAGGGCCGGCGAGAAGCGCGCGCGCACGTCGCCGTTGGCGGAGACCTCGCCGCTGTAGGTGAAGCGCGGCGTGTCGCTGGCTACCTCCAGCAGGATGCGCTCGTCGCCCTTGATGTGTGCGGAGAGCAGCACATTGGCCAGCATGGCCTCCACCGCCAGCCGGGCGGCGGGGCCGACGAGCTCGTGCCGCCGGCGCAGCTCATCGGCCGGGGCCTCGGCCGTGGCGGCGATGATTCGCACCGCGCCCCCCAGGCCGATGGCGCGGACGAGGCGCCCGCGAGACGGGTCGCTCTCCAGATCAGTCGCTGCGGTCACGGCGAGCGCTCCAGGGCAGCGTCCATCAGCGGCAGGAACTCGTCCGCCGGGATGAAGCCGGTGAGGGTGAGGTCATCCATGGGGCTGCCGTCCGGCAGGAGGAACTTCACCGTGGGCAGGCCGTTGACCTTGTACTTCTTCAGCAGGGCCGCGACCTCTGGATCCGTGTCCTTGGTGGCGTCGATCATCACCGGCACGAAGTTCTTGGACTGGGCGATCACGCGGGGGTCCGTGTAGGTGAAGTGCTCCAGCTCCTTGCAGGCCGCGCACCAGTCCGCGGTGAAGTCGATGATCACCGGCAGGTTGTTCTCCTGGGCGTAGGCGAGGCTGGCGGCCTCGTCGCTGCGCCACTCGGGGCCGGACTCGACCGCCGCGGCGCCGCCCCCGCCGAGCTGCAGCGGGGGGAGGATGAAGCCGCTGGTCGCCAGGGTGCCCACCAGCAGGTAGGCACCGACGAGCCCACCCGTGACGCCGTAGAGGCGCTTCATACCGGTGATGGTGTCGCCCTCCATGTCCGCGCCGTCGGGCTTGGGCCAGCCGAAGACGGCGGTGGAGAGCAGCACGAAGGCCGTCAGCAGGGACACCGCGATCTCGGGCAGGTGCGGGGCGGCGTAGTAGATGGCGCCGAGCCAGAGCAGCACGCCGAAGAACTTCTTCACCGTGTCCATCCACATGCCGGGCTGGAGCATCAGCGACGAGAAGGTGCCGGCGATGATGAAGAGGATGCCCATGCCCAGGGAGAAGGCCAGCATCAGGGCCGCGCCCATGGCGACCTCGCCCTGCTGGCCGATCATGACCATCAGGGAGGCGATGACCGGCCCGGAGCAGGGCCCGGCGACCACGCCGCCGACCATGCCGACGACAAAGGCGCCGCCGAAGCCGGCGCCGCCCTTCTGGTTGAGCTTCGTCGCGATGGAGCTGGGCACCGCCACGTCGAAGAAGCCGAACATGGACACGCCCATGACCGCGAAGAACACAGCCACCGCGCCCACCACCCAGGGGCTCTGCATCCAGCCGCCGAAGAGGGAGCCGCTGACCGCCGCGAACACGCCGAGGCCGGTGTAGACCATGGCGAGGCCGGCGACGTAGGTGAGGGACAGCAAGAAGCTCTGCAGCCGGTTGCCGGAGCTGGCGGCGCCGATGATGCCCATGGTGATGGGGATCATCGGCAGCACACAGGGGGTCAGGGAGACGAGGAAGCCCGCGCCCATGACGAAGAGGATGAGCCAGAAGAGGCCCTTGTCGGCGGCGTTGTCGAGCGCCGAGCCGCCGGAGGGGGCCATGGAGGCGGTCGTCAGGGTCGCGGCGTCGGTGCCGTCGGCGTTGGTGCCATCCTCGCCGTGGCCGCCGTCCGCGTCGCCCGCCGCGGCGGCGTGATCGCCGTCGTCCTCGTGCGCCGGGCAGCTGGCGTTCAGCTCCTCGGGGGCCTCGGAGGCCTTCGTGAGCGGGACCTTGAGCTCGTAGTCGTAGTACTGGGGCAGCAGGCACTTCTCGGCCTTGCAGGCC
>Ga0316204_10008276_pt1 | contig 14573 bp, 12 predicted proteins | sample 6monrhotite_MG_2_FD_205661 | JGI IMG/M metagenome (GOLD analysis project Ga0316204, IMG submission 205661) | Microbial mat bacterial communities from mineral coupon in-situ incubated in ocean water Damariscotta River, Maine, United States -... | ecosystem: Environmental > Aquatic > Marine >...
AGGCCGAGTTTTTTGTTGGTATGGCTGGGAAGCGTCGTCATTTTATTTGCCCTCCCGCTTCTTGCGGAAGCTATCGCCATAGCGTGAAATATTCGGGGTGTCAGGAAGCTGCTCGAACTTTTCGATCACCGGGAACTGCGGATAGCTTTCGCCGAATTGGCTCGGCTCGGCCTTTTCGATCTTCACCCGCAGATCGAACCACGCGGCCTGACCGGTGATCGGGTCGGAGTTCGAATAGCGGTAGCCGTCATCTTGTTGCGGCAACAGTTCGGAGATCAGGTGGTTGAGCAAGAAACCTTCTTTGGCCTCAGACGCGTCCTTGTCCAGGTTCCATGCGCCACGGCGTTTGCCGATCGCGTTCCAGGTCCAAATCGTGTTCGGATTGACGCCATCGACGATTTTGATCTGGCAGCGGATGCGCGCATGGTGGCTGGAAACCCACACCCAGTCCTCGTCAACCGCACCAATTTTTCTGGCCACGTCTTGATGAATGAACATGCGGTTTTTGCCGGTGATCTGGCGCAACCAGGTATTTTGCGATCCCCACGAATGATACATGTGCATCGGACGTTGGGTCAGCGCGTGCAGGTTATATTCCTTGGTGTCGACCATGGATTCTTCGAACGGCTGATACCAGATCGGCAGCGGATCGAAGTATTTCAAAATCCGTTCGCCATCGGCTTTCGGCGGGTTGTGGTCGCCGTGGCCTTCGGCGGCCAAACGGAACTTCTGGAACACTTCCGAATACAGTTGGAAGATGATCGGATCGCCGTTGGGCAACAGACCCATGTCGGCGGACCAGTCCAGGTAGTTTTTGTTGGCCATCTTGAAATAGCGCTGATCGGGCGCGAATTCATGCTGCCAGAAGCTCTGGTTCTCGATGTACTTGTTGAGCTGGTTGGGATTGACTTCGCCTTTGAGCGGCTTGTCGCCATCCTTGCCACGCCAACCGCCGAGCATGCCGACACCCGGCGCGCGTTCGTGGTTGACCATGTAGTCAGCCAAGCCGCCCGGATACTTTGCCGTGCCGTCGTCGTTGGTCAGACCCGGCAGGCCCAAACGGTGGCCCAAATCGATCAGCACGCTTTGGAATCCGCGTACGTCGCGGTCCGGCTCGACGACCGGATAGCGGATCGCATCGGCGCAGCCATCGGCGTTGGAAATCGGACGATCCAACAGCGAAATACAGTCGTGACGTTCCAGGTACGTGGTGTCGGGCAAAACCAAATCCGCATACGGCACCATTTCGGAGAAGTAGGCATCCGAATAGATGATGTTGGGGATCTTGTAGTTGCCGTCTTCGTCCTTGTCCGTCAGCATTTCGATGGTGCCGGCGGTGTTCATCGACGAGTTCCAGCTCATGTTGGCCATGAACATCATCAAAGTGTCGATTTTGTAAGGATCGCCTTTCCACGCGTTGTGGATCACCATGTGCATCATGCCGTGGCTGGAAATCGGGTGCTCCCAGCTGTACGCCTTATCGATGCGGCGCGCGGTGCCGTCGGCGTTGACCAACAGGTCTTCCGGTCCGGTGGGAAAGCCCAACGGGGCGCCGGGAAGCGGCGTGTTGGGATTGACTTGACCCGGTTTGCCGGTGGGCTTGATGCCCGGTGGGATGTGCTTGGGGTACGGCGCCTTGACGCGGAACCCGCCCGGCACTTCGACCGAACCCAGCAGAACCTGCAACACGTGCAGCATGCGACAGGTGTGAAAACCGTTGGAGTGCGCAGAGATACCGCGCATGGCGTGGAACGCCACCGGACGACCGATCATCTTGTCGTGCTTGCGGCCGGTCCAATCGGTCCATTCCTGGTCGATCTCGATGGTTTCTTTGAACGCAACGTGGGCCAATTCGGCGGCGATGCGTTTGATTTGCGCAACTTCGAGACCGCAAATGTGAGCGACCTGTTCCGGTGCGTATTGGGCGTCGAGATAGCGCTTGGCCAAGATCTCAAAGCTCGGCACCGCCTTGCGACCATCAGATAGGGTGAATTCGCCCTTCAGCGCGGGGTTGTCGACCTTGCCGGATTTGGCGTTGGCCAGCGCACCAGCGTCTTGGTCCCAGCACAGCGGATTGCCGTCGGCGTCGCGTGCGAACAAGCCATGATCGGCGGCGCCTTCGTCGTCGATGACCAACCAACCGGAGTTGGTGTAACGGATCAGGTATTCGACATCGACGTTGCCGGATTTGAGCAATTCGTGCACCAACGACATGACGAACAAGCCGTCGGTGCCGGGGCGGATGCCGACCCATTCGTCGGCGATTGCGCCGTAGCCGGTGCGCACCGGGTTCACGGCGACAAACTTCGCGCCGCGCTGTTTCAGCAGGCCCAGACCCTTTTTGATCGGGTTGGAATCGTGATCTTCAGCGACGCCGAACATCATGAAGTATTTGGCGTGGTGCCAGTCGGGCTCGGCGAATTCCCAGAACGCGCCGCCGATGGTGTATAGACCGCCAGCCGCCATATTCACGGAACAGAACCCGCCGTGCGCCGCGTAGTTGGGCGTGCCGAACTGGCTCGCCCACCAACCGGTGAGGGCTTGGGATTGATCGCGACCGGTGAAGAAGGCGAGCTTCTTAGGATCGGTATTGCGGATGTTGCCCAGACGCTCGGAAGCGATCTGCAGGGCCTCGTCCCACTCGATCTCGACGAATTCGTTGGAACCACGTTCACCGACGCGCTTCAATGGCTTGGACAGCCGGGCAGGGGAATAGTGCTGCATGATGCCGCTCGATCCCTTGCCGCACAGCACGCCACCGTTGACGGGGTGATTGCGATTGCCTTGGATGTAGCGGACTTTGCCGTCGTCCAAGTAAACTTTGATGCCACAACGGCACGCGCACATGTAGCACGTGGTGTACTTCACCTCATCGCCGAGCGACGGGGAGAGCTCGACGTTATCGTCAGCGGCGTTGGGGTCGTCCACGATGGTGGACGGCTTTTTCACTTCATTCATTCGACGTCTCCGCAAGGTCGTAGCTCACAACCTACAGCGTTCAGGGCCACGGCGCTCAAAAGGGTCTGTAGCGCACGGGGCCACCAGCAAAGCCAGATCCCGGAATTGGGGGGTTCAATTCTTTTTTTTGCAGCGCACCCAAAGGTGCGCTATTTTTGTGCATCTGCGAACTGGTTGCAGTCCACTATGCAGTTCGTCCCTTATATAATGAAATGGTTATATAAGGGAAACCTTAAAAATAAAAACGGCCCGATTTTAACCATTTTTGGCCGTCATTTTAGCTGCAGATGACGTCGTTCCTACCCTCAGGTCTGGAGCGCTTGACCGAAAGTGTAGCAGTCCCAGGTTAGAATCGGTCTGATTTTTAGTGGTGTGGGAGCACAATGTGCGTTTGTGTTCGTTTTGAACCATCTCAGCCTTGCCCGATGGGGGCGTTAGACGTTAGCTTGCGCCGATGAAATATTGCGACAAATACCCGGCTCCCGACGGTGGCGAGCCCTGTGCCCCCCCCGCGAGCAAATTTTGCGGCCTGCATCCGTTGGTGTGGATTTTCCTCGTGGTGATGGCCATCGCGGTGTTCGCCGCCGTCGATCATCTGGAAGACGCCGATTGGGATCGCCTGCCGGTGTTCGACAAAAACCATACGGACGATTCGGAAAGTGAAGACTAGCTCTTCAGAGACTTCAGCTGTGCAATGATGGAATTGTCGACCAGATTCGGCAACAGGCGCTGAATGAACACGAACAGCCGCTCAGCCCCTTTGGGATAGCTGGAACGCTTACCGGACCGGATCGCGTCGGCGATGTTTTGCGCCACCTGTTCGGGTTCGTCCAATTTCATTTTCATCGGTTCGATCAGATGTTCGAACGCCCCCGTCGCGCCAGTTTTGGCGGCGCGCGGTGCGATGTAGGTGACGGTGACGCCCTTGGGCGCAAGTTCGCGGCGTAACGCATCCGACAGGCCGCGTACACCGAACTTGGTGGCCGAATAACCGGCAAATAGCGGAAAGGCGATGTCGCCGAACATGGAACCGATATTGACGATGGTCGGGCAGTCCGATTGTTCCAGGCTCGGCAGCAGGTCGCGGACCAACAACATCGGGGCCAAAAGATTGACCCGCACCATCAACTCCAACGCCTTTTCATCAGCATCGGCCAAAGGCCCGACGGCAACCACGCCGGCGTTGTTGACCAGGGCGTCGATGCCGCCGAAGTCTTGGGTGGCGGTGTCGATGATCGCTTGGCGAGTCTCAGCCTTGGTGATGTCGCCGGTGACGCGCCGCGCATGGCCGGGGTGGGTGAGGGCCGCCTGAGTGGTCTGCAAACCGTCACCGTTGAGGTCCGCCAGAATCAGCTTTGCGCCTTGCGCCGATAGGTTTTGCGCCAGTGCGCGACCGATACCGGAGCCTGCGCCGGTGATCACGAAAACTTTACCGTCGATGATCATGAGCGCACCTGTTGATTTTCGTTTGCGGGTGTTTCAAGCAACGCTTCGCCCAATTCGCGGAACATGTTGCCGAACAATTTATAGAAGTCCTTGGCCGACGCGATGATGAGGTTTTCGACCTCGGTGTCGTGCAGGCCATTGACCAAGTCTTCAAAAAATTTGACGTGTTCCATATCCAGCGCGCCGTGGCTGGTGAGATAGGAAAACGCGTTGGGCGGGGTGTCGCCAAAGCTTGCGCTGATCGCACCTGCGGCTTGATCGGCCAACACCACCGACATGCCTTCAAGCACGTGGACCATGCCCAGCAACGCATAAGGGCTTTGATGTTCGATCAGATAGTACGCGTGGCTGATCATCACCCGGCAGGCAAAGCCACCACGCCCGTTGCGCACTGCTTCGCCGTCTTCGCCTAGCGCTTTGATGTCATCCAAAATCCACTCATCGTGACCGGCTTCTTCTTCGATGTATTCGGCCAAGGCGTTGGCGTAGGTTTCGTCACCTACTTTGCAGCCTTCCAAGGCGAATTCCAGCAACGGTACGGTGAAGCGCACGTGGTGGTAGGCCTGTTCCAGGTATTTGGCGTAAAGGTCTTTGGTCACACCTTGACTGACGGCGGCTTGAATGACGCTGATGGACTGGAAGTCTTCGCGTTCAGCCTGGGTTTCGGCGACAAGTCGGTCAAAAAAAGTCATGCGTGGTTCCTCAATCCTTCACGCGGCGGTTTGGCGGCCTAGCCACCGCTCAGCAAAAATTTGGCATTGGGCACGGCGTGCGTCGCCCAATGGCGTCAATAAATCGTGTTTCGCCACATCCGCGCCATCGACCATGGCGGTATGGTCGGGACGGGCGTAATCGGGCAGTTGGGCGTAGTGTTCTTGTAAGGCGGCAGCGACCTCGGGCGTGCCCACAACGATCAGCAGCAAGCCCTGACCGACAACGTGGGTGAGCACGCACTTGGTGACACCAGGACTGGTTTCGCACAGCCCTTCGACCCATTCGGGGCTGATGTTGCGCCCGGCTTGGGTGACGATCAAATTGTCTTTGCGGCCCAAGATGCTGAGCGCGCCTTCGGCTGACAGTTCACCCAAATCACCGGTGCGCCAAACACCGTCGGTGGCATTGTCGTGGCCCAGGTAGCCGGCCATCACGGTGTCGCCATGGACGACGATTTCGCCGTCGTCCAACGTCACGCTGAGACCGGGAAGCGGCTCGCCCGCCGTACCTTCGACGCGGTTTCCAGGGCGGTTGACGCTGACCACCGAACAGCATTCCGACAGGCCGTAACCTTCATGAACCGGCACGCCCAAGTCCCAGGCCATCTTGGCGAGAGCTTGGTTGACCGGCGCACCGCCGACGGCGATAAAGCGTAACGACGCAGGCGCAATATTTCCGGTGGCGGCCAAGGTGTTGACCCACGCGTCCAGCAAGCCGGGAACCAACACACTGGCGGTGGCGCCGCTGCCGTCAAAGGCGGTTGCAAAGGCGCTCATCAAAGGCATGGTATCGCCCTGTAATGCCGCGCCCGCAGCGTTCGCCGCGATGCTCACCGGCGCACCGGCCAAGATCGGCAGCGCGATGCCAGCGATTTGTTCCAGCAACAACGAAAACGGCAACACCGAAAGATAGCGATCTTCAGCGTTTGCGCCGCTGGCCGCGAGCAAACCCTTGGCGCTGGCGCAAATCTGCTTGTCGCCCAGGCGCACCCCTTTGGGCGCGCCTGTGGTGCCGGAGGTGTAGATGATGCGCTGCGCCTCAAGGCTGTGGTTGTTCGCACTGTGCAGAGGGGCAGTGGGGCCGTCGATGGTCACTTCGGTGACCGGCAGGCCAAATGCTTGTGCTCGGCTCAGGGTTTCGCGACTCGCCAAAATGCGTCGGACGCCTGCGTTTTCGATGATGTGGCGCAACTGACCTTCGGAAAAGAACGTCGGCAGCGGCACCATGGTCTTGCCCGCAAACGCCACGCTCAAATCCGCAATCACCCATTCAAGGCCGTTGGGGGCATAGATGGCGATGACGTCGTTGTCGGCTAGGTCGTGTGAGAATACGCCGACGCGCCCGGAAAGCTGGGCATACGACAAGGCGCGCTGATCTTCGCTGAAGGCGCTGTCGTGGGGGCGGGTTTTGCTGAGTTTTTGGAGGGCGGCCAGGACCTCAAACACTTATGGCCTCCTCCAGCTGATGAACCGGGGTGTTTGATGTCGCGTGTTCGACCTGACTGGCGGGCAGGGACACAAACGCATCGTGGATGGCGACGACACGGGGGTTGGTGGCGTAATACAGACCCCAGTCTTGCGGGTTGCTGACTTTGTCGATGGTTGCGCGGGCCAGTTCATGGGCTGGAACGCCGACGCGTTTGAGCATCATGTGCAGGCGTTCCGTCACCGTGAAAAACGCAAAGCGGATGTTGTGATTGCGCAGATGGCCGGTGATGCCCGCCATCAACGCATGCGAGGCGTGTGGGTGGTTCGCCGCCAAGGTGGTCACTTCGGCGATTTCGCCGCGCGTTGCGGGGGGCTGCCAGTGATCGGACAAGACGTCTTCGATGGGGCGTTCGAGATAAATTTCGGAAAAGAATCCATCACCGATGCGCAGACCAGCGGCGGCAAGGTATCCGCCGTTTTCGTCGGGTAAAGCAATCAGGATGTCGGCAAAGGTCTCGATTTTTGCGCCGTATTCGCGAGTATAGACATCACGCACCAGCGCCTCGACCTCGGCGCGGTCGGGGTGACCGGTGTGGATCAGAACGGGAAGAAGCGCCGTTTTCATGCTCGCAATCCTCAAGAAGTCTCTTTAGCTTTTGCGCTTGTGCGTTGTTGTCACAACGCGCAGATGCACAGGTTTAATCCACGCAAACGTGTTTTTATTTCAGGGCGTAGACGATTTCCGTACCGGTCTTGTCGGGAAAGCGCACACGCACCAGATCGCCTGCGCTGTTGAACCATAGTTCACGCGTCAATTCGCCGGTGATCGAAAAATGGCTGGCGCTGACTTTCGCGCCGCCTGCATCGACTTCGTCTGCGCCCAGGTCTTCAACCTTGATGCTCATCAACGTACCGTCGAGCGTGTTGAGCACGGTGGTTTGTTTGACGATGTCTTTTTTCCACAAGCTGGCGGGTACGACGTTGGCGTCGGCGGTCTGACGACGGTCTTGGCCTTTGACCACGCTGTCGGCGGTCAAGGTGTCGCCTTGCGCCTTGACGTTGAGCGCCTTGTCGTCGCCGTCGTCGTCGGTGGTGGAGTTGAGTTGTATCAGCTTGCCGTTTTTCCACACTTCCTTGGACGCGTGGATGAACTTGTAAGCGGTGACGAACAAGACTTTGACCTGAATGTCGGTGGAGACTTCGACCAGGGTTTCATCGCCGTGCTGGGAAATGGCGTAGCTGTGGGTGCCGATGTCGGAACCGTCTCTATAGACGGTGAAATCGAGCGTCTTCGCTTGGACTTGCCAGCTGGCGCATGCAACCACGGTGGCCATCGTAACGGCTACGGATCTGATTAAGGTCTTCATGAAAATATCCCCACACATTTTTTCGAATCTGGTGAGGAGAATACGGGGCACAATCTGAACCCGTGCTGAATATATTTGTGTGATCTAAGCGCGCATTACTTTGCGCAGCGATACAGCACTGACAAGCCGCCCGACAAGGTGTCCCAGGGGGTGTATTTGGCGAAATGCGGACGTTTTGAGATCCACGCGTGAAACGTCTGGCGCACCTCCTCAAGTGGTGTTGCGCTGGGCACGCACGATATGAAACCGGACACTTTTTCACCCTGGTTGTGGCGTGCCAACAACGGTGCGATCAGCTCTTCACAGACCATCCAGTCCGGTTTTTTGCGCGACTTTTTAAAGCATTGGGCATGGCGCGGATCGCTCGATACGTGTTCTTGGGGCGGGGTTTGAGCGGGCGCAGCGGTGCTCATGCTGAGGGCGAAGAGAAGGATGAGTATGAGTTTCATATCGATCACAATATCGTAAAGCCTTCGCATTTCTATCTTTTTTGGGCACAATACGATGAGGAAATGAAAACAGACGATGCTGGAGCTACGATGCCTCATCTTGTGTCCAACTTACGCGTATGCCTCATCGCGCTCGCCGCGACGGCATTCGCCGCACCGGCGTCGGCGCAGCAGGGCCAAATGACGCCCGATCAGATGGCGCAGATGCAAAGCGTCACCACGATGGCCGAACTTGGCGTAATCGTGTTTTTTCTGTTGATCAACGGCGCGGTTTTGCTCATCGCGCGGCGCAATATGAAGGGCTGGGACCAGCCGCTGAAATGGGTGTGGTTTTCGTTTTCCGGGCGCTTGAACCGCAAAGCCTATTGGCTCAAGGGCTTTGTGCTGATGTCGATGATCGGCCTGGGCGTGCAGCTGTTTGGCGTGCTGGTCGGGCTGATGTTCGGCGCTACGGGGCTGGGTGGCATGTTCGGCCTCGCCATCGCGCTGGTTGTGATCTTGCCGCTGTTGGTGTTCAATTTTTGGGTTAGCCTGGCTTTGGTCGTCAAACGCGCCCACGATTTGGGTCATTCCGGGTGGTGGTTGTTGTTGTTTTTGGTGCCGATTTACAATCTGTGGATGGCCATCGTGATGGGCTTTTTTCGCGGTTCGCCGGGCCCCAATGACTTCGGTCCTGACCCCATTGATCCGATCAACGATTACGTCGATGAGGTGTTCGGCGCCGAAGATGAAGACGGGATGGAGGATGCGCCTGCGCCCTCACATCCGCAACCGCGCCCACCCCAAGGTGGCGATGACGCGCCCAAGGGGTTCGGTGCGCGCGCCTTTATCAAGTCAACAGCGCCCGAGACGCCTGCTCCCGAACCTGTTGTCGCCCCGGTTGAGATGGCCGGAGGTGCGGCCAATCTCGACGTCATCAAGCGCCGCCTGGGCAATGACATCCTGCGCCCGATCAAACGCAAGGGTGGCGGCGGTCGCGAGGCCCCGACCTTACCCGACCATAGAGATGAAAATGCAACACCAAAGCCAAAGCCCAGTTCACCGACAAAACCCTTTGCCGCCTGAGTTGCGTGGTTGGAACTGGGGCGCATTTTTTCTCAACTGGGTGTGGGGGCTGGCGCACAACACTTGGATTGCCTTGTTGATGTTCGTACCCGGCGTCAACATCGTGATGCTGTTCGTGCTCGGCGCGAAGGGCAACGAATGGGCCTGGGCCAACAATGACTGGCGCGACGTTGAGCATTTCAAGCGTACCCAGTGCATCTGGGCGCGGGTCGGGTGGGGTGCGTTTCTCGGTGTGCCGCTATTTTTTGGTGGCATTTTCACGCTTGTTACGATGGCGTTCACCAGCAGCGACGCTTATCGCTTGACCGTTGATGAGCTGCGCGACCACCCCGCATTGGAACGCCGTCTCGGACTACCGGTCGAGCCGACGGGGTGGTGGACCAGCGGTAACATTCAAACCACCAACAGTGAAGGCTGGGCAGAACTGAACTTCGATGTCCAAGGCAGCAAAGCACCTGGGACGGTTTACGTGTACCTGAACAAGAATCGCGAAGGCTGGACCATCCGCCAACTCAACGTATTCACCGCAGACGGCGAACGTATCGTGCTGGTGGAACAAGTGGGCTCTATTTAGGTGTTTTCGACGATAATGCCGATGAAGGCTTCGGCAAAGTCTTTGAGCTTTGCTGCGCCGACGCCATGGATGTCGGAAAAGGCATTGTTATCACGGGGCTTTTTACGCGCCATGTCTTCCAAGGTGCGGTCGGAAAAGATCATATAGGCGGGCACTTCGCGTTCCATCGCCAGATGGGTGCGCAGGTTTTTCAGTTCTCCCAACAGCTTGGCGTCGTCCGGGTTCAGGTCGGCGGGCGGTTTGGCGCGCCCCGTGCGGTTTTTCTTTTTCTCAGGCTTGAGCACCAAGTCTTTGCGATAGCTGAAGGTTTCTTCGCCCTTCAACAAGGCCTGACCTTTGGGCGTGAGGCTCAAGCCGCCGTGGCCGGTGACGTCGATTTTAAGATATCCGCCCGCGACCAGTTGACGCACGATCGAGCGCCACGCGTCTTTGGAAATGTCGGCGCCTTGGCCGTGCTCAGGCAACGTATCGTGACCCGCTTGGCGCATTTTTTCCGTGTCCGCGCCGCGCACGATGTCAATCAGGTGGGCTTGGCCGTACATCTGCCCAGTGGCGACGCACGCCGACAATAGGGTTTGTGCGATATCTGCGCCTTCGACCATCTCCGGAGGGCTCAAGCACATGTCGCAGTTGCCGCACGGCTCAATACTGTCGTTGAAGTACTCCAGCAGCGCTTGGCGGCGGCAGCTCGACGCTTCGCAGTAGGCGATCAGCGCGTCCAGGCGTTTGTGTTCGCGGCGCTTGTGATCGGGGTCGCTGTCTTCTTGTTCGATGAACATGCGCCGCATGCGCACATCGTCCAGGCCGTAAAACATGTGCGCCACGGCGGGCTTGCCGTCGCGACCCGCGCGGCCGATTTCTTGGTAATAAGCCTCGACGTTGCCGGGCATGTCAGTGTGGCAGACGAAGCGTACGTCCGGCTTGTCGATGCCCATGCCGAACGCGATGGTGGCGACGATCACGACGCCCGGCTCCATCATGAACGTTTGCTGATTTTGCGCACGCATTTGCGCCGACAGCCCCGCGTGATAGGCCAAGGCGTGGACCCCGTTTTCGCACAACATCACCGCAGTCTTTTCGGTTTTGGCGCGGGACAGGCAGTACACGATGCCGCTTTCACCTTCAAAATCTTTGATTACGCCCAGCAATTGGCGTTTGGCGTCGGTGCGGATTTCGACGTTGAGGCGGATGTTGGGGCGGTCGAACCCGGACACGAACGCGCGGCCTTGGCCGCCGAACAGCTTGGCGGCGATGTCTTCTTGGGTGGCGCTGTCGGCGGTGGCGGTCAGCGCGGCGATGGGCACGCCGACGAAGATATCCTTCAAGCGCGACAAGGCTTCATACTCAGGGCGAAACGACGGACCCCAGCGCGACAGACAGTGGGCTTCGTCAATGGCGATCAGCGTCACCGGCAAGCGCGCCAGCGCATCCAACATGCGGTCCGTCATCAAGCGTTCGGGCGCGAGATAGAGCAACCGGGTTTCACCCGCTGCAACCCGTCGCCACGCATCGACATTGACCGTCCGATCACGCGATGAATTGATGGTTTCCGCCTCGACTCCAGCCAGTTTCAGGGCTGCGACTTGATCTTCCATTAACGCCACCAACGGCGACACCACAATGGTCAGACCGCCTTTCACCAGCGCCGGGATTTGAAAGCACAGCGATTTTCCCGAACCCGTCGGCATCACCGCCAGGGCGTTTTCACCCGAAAGCAGGGCGTTGACGACCTCGACCTGACCGGGGCGAAAGTTGTCATAACCGAAAACGTTTTTGAGAATCTGATGAGGCATGTGGCCGACTATAACCAACGTTCGTCGAAAACATAAAATTGAATTCGGCGCCCCTCGCCGATTGCAAAGTTTATAGACATTACGTGTGTGCGTCCCAATATACCTGCATACTTGCGTGTGCGTTTGATGCATGCAGCGGGTCAGATGCTATTGTATTGGATCAAAAGGAGAATTCTGCAACTATTCTCGGGTCACTTTAGGTCAAACCGGGTGGGTTTTAAACACGACTGATAAAGGGAATGTTACCGGTATGAAAAATCGGGCCTTTCGGAACTCTGGTGAGTGAATGAGGTTGTTAAATACCAATATGCGCATTGGTCCCTTGATCTTTGCGATACTTGTGTTTGTTTTGGCGTCAACAAACGGTGCCATTATGTACACAAGCTATGTGTCGGCGCGCGAGCAACTGAGAAATGAGATACAGCGCTCATTCGAGCAGGCGCACAAATCTACACTGAACACATTTTGGGATGAGTTAAATTTTCTGAGCTCTACGGTCGAGCTGGTTTCGCGTAATGGCGACTTGGGTGAATATGTCAAAAATGCTGAATGGGACGATGCGGAAAGCTTTCTATACGAAGGGCTACAGAGCGTTTCCGACCGGATGGGGGTTTTGCTCATTTTCGATATGGGCGGTCGTGTTGTCGGGAATGCCGGGCAGTTTGTTGGCGATATCGATCTGGTCGCAGGCCAAATTCGGCCTTTTATCAATGTGAAGTTGTGGGTTGCTGTTGGAGAAACGGATACGGCGCTTGTGCAAAGCGTTCCGATCGTTTTTCACAACACCGGCCAGGTGGTCGGCCATTTGGTTTACGGCGTATCGCTGCATGGCAACCTTCGGCTCGCCAATGAAATTCAGCGCACCACCGGGATTGATCGTGTTGAGCTGTTCGCGAACGATTTCCTTCAAATCTCTGCTCCCCTTGTTAGGGAAAGTACGTTGTTTGCTGCGCAAGGCGCTTTGAAAGCATTCAAACACGATACGGTGACGGAGATGGGCGGGAAACATGTCGCCTATTTAACGTCACTTTCTTTTTCCGATGCGGCTGTTGTTGATGCCGCTTTTATCATCGATGACACCAGTTTTGGCAATTTGGCGTCCTCGTTTAAAGACGACATAACGATCCATTTCATTGTTGTTTTGGTGGGCAGCGCCAGCGTTTTTCTTCTTTTGATGTGGCTGGTGATCAATCCTGCGAAACGCATGTCGCGCTACGCGTTGTCGGTCGTGGGGGAAGGCGAGCTGGTGGAGTTTGAACCATCACGGGTCGCGGAATTTAACGCCATGGGCACAGCCGTCGAGCGGGTGTTCAAAGAGCAGCAGCGCGCCAATGAAAGTCTCACGGATCTCAAAAATTCACTGCAACAAAAGGTCGAGCAGCGCACGGCGAGCCTGCAAGGCGAAGTCGAAATGCGCGCCCTAGCGGAAATGGAGCTGCGCAAGCTTGTGCAGGCTGTCGAACAAAGCCCGACGATGATCTTTATCACCGATCTCGACGGACGCATCGAGTACGTAAACGCCATGTTCACGGATATAACCGGCTATACGCGCGAAGAAGCGATTGGCCGTCGTTCAGATATTCTTAAATCACCGGATACACCCAAAGAGGTTCATGCCGATTTATGGAAGACGATCATGAACGGCGCGGAATGGCGTTCGGAAATCAAAGACCGCCGCAAGGATGGGTCTCACTTTTGGGCCTACGCCTCCATCGCGCCGGTTCACGACCTGGATGGCAATATGACGCACTTTGTTGCTATGCATGAAGACATCACCGAACGCAAATTGGTGGAAGAGCATATGCGCGATGCGAAGCACACCGCAGAGCTCGCCAACCGGGCTAAAACAGAGCTGATGGCGAATATGAGCCATGAGCTGCGCACCCCGCTCAATGCCATTTTGGGATTCTCGTCGACCATGCAAGAAGGAATTTTTGGCCCGCTCGGAAATGAGAAATACGTTGAGTATGTGGACTTCATTCACAGTTCGGGCGCGCATTTGCTAGAGCTGATCAACGATATTTTGGATGTCTCCGCCATTGAGGCGGGCAAGTTGGAACTGCACGAAGAGGTGGTCCGCTTGTCCGACATATGCGAGGCGTGCCAGCAAATCATTCAATCGCGCGTGGACGAAGGCGGGCTTGTTTTGCAGTGGCCGGACAGCACGAACATGCCGACGCTGATGCTTGACGTGCGGCGGATGAAGCAAATCCTCCTCAATTTGTTAAGCAACGCCGTCAAATTCACCCCGCACGGTGGGCGCATCACATGCACCGCGAAGCTCGAAAAAGACGGTTTCGTCATTTCCGTCGAGGATACAGGCATCGGCATGGATGAGGAGGGGCTTGCCAAGGCGATGATGCAGTTCGGTCAGGTCGATAGTTCATTGGCGCGCAAGCACGATGGTTCGGGGTTGGGTCTTCCGCTGACCAAGTCCCTGGTTGAGCTGCATGGCGGCACGTTCGAGATGGGCAGCCAGCAAAACAAAGGCACAATCATCACCATGACCTTGCCGCTGAGCCGGGTGCTGGATGAGCAACATTTGAAGCTTGTCGATGAAACTGCCGAGACGTGGTGATCATGGCGTTCAGTATGCGTTCATACTGAACCGGTATCGTTACGCCTAAAGTATGTTCAGCTCATTTGGTTTTCTGGGGGCCTCATCCGATGAAAAGCGTCATAGTTTCATTCAGCGTCTTGTGCGCCATGGCCTTGAGCGGCTGTCAAACCACGCAGGGTCTGCAAACGCCAGATTCAGATTTAGCCCGGCGCATTCTCGC
>Ga0316204_10008277_pt1 | contig 14573 bp, 15 predicted proteins | sample 6monrhotite_MG_2_FD_205661 | JGI IMG/M metagenome (GOLD analysis project Ga0316204, IMG submission 205661) | Microbial mat bacterial communities from mineral coupon in-situ incubated in ocean water Damariscotta River, Maine, United States -... | ecosystem: Environmental > Aquatic > Marine >...
CCCGCTTCCGTTTTACGCCAATCCGGGACAAATCACCGAAACCCGTGATGATCCTGACACTCCGCCCCGATGGCGGGGTGTGGCTGAAGCTAGAGCCTCTTTAAACATCTTTTGTCGAAAAATATCCGCGGGGGTGAATTGGCTTGAAAAGCCAAAAGGGGGCTGCAAGCCCCCTCTGCCTGTCGGGGCCGCAAGGCCCCGAGCCCAACCTAAATCCCTTAACCCAGTTCGCCAGCCAAACCTTGTTCGATTAACTTGACGCTGTCCTCAACACCGTAAAGCGCTATGAACCCCCCAAAACGAGGCCCTTGCGACGCGCCCAACAACACCTCGTAAATCGCCTTGAACCAATCGCGCAGCGGATCAAACCCATGGTTCTTGCCAACGGCAAAGACGATAGACTGAAGAAAATCCTCATCCGCGAAATTGACTTTGGGCAACATATCGCCCTTCCCCTCGGCCGCATTTTTCTTTGCTATTTGCGCAAGCGCTACGTCTTCCGATCTCAAAGACGCTACCAAATCAATCAACGCCCCGCGTTCCTGATCCGACGGCGCGCGGAACACTTTGGTCGGTTTCACGAAATCGTTGAAATAGCGCACCGCATATCCCGCCGCGGCGTCCAAGCCTGGATGTGTCTCAGCAGATGCCTCAGGCGCGTATTTCGCGATAAAGCCCCACATTTGTGTCTTGTCTTCAGCAGACGACGCGGATGCCAGATTAAGCAACATCGAAAACGGTACGACCATATCCGACACCGGCGGTTGCCCTTGGTGAATATGGTACACAGGGTTGTTCACCCTCTGCTTGGCATCTTGTGTCGCATAGGCGCGCAGTTGCTGGTGATATTCATCCATGGCGCGCGGGATGACGTCAAAATACATCCGCTTCGCCGTTTTGGGCTTTTGATACATGAAATACGAAAGACTTTCAGTCGACGCATAGCTCAGCCATTCATCAATCGAAATCCCGTTGCCCGAGGATTTTGAGATTTTCTGACCCTTGTCGTCAAGGAACAGCTCATACGTGAAATGCTCAGGCGGGCGCTGCCCGAGAACGCGGCAAATGCCGTCGTAGATCGGTGTGTTTGTGCTGTGATCCTTGCCGTACATCTCAAAATCAACACCCAGCGCGGCCCAGCGCGCGCCAAAGTCTGGTTTCCACTGCAATTTCACGTTTCCGCCCGTCACCGGCAAGGTCCATTCGCGACCGTCTTCATCATCAAAGGTGATCTCACCCTTTTCAGCATCGACGTTCTTCATTGGCACATAAAGAACCCGCCCGGTTTCAGGATGGATCGGCAAGAAAATCGAATAGGTCTGGCGGCGTTCTTCCCGCAGGCTTTTCAACATAATCTTCATGATGTCGTCATAGCGCTCAGCCGCGCGCATTAGCACCTCGTCAAATTTGCCTGACCGGTAAAAATCCGTGGCCGAATAAAATTCGTACTCAAAGCCAAACGTATCAAGAAACCTGCGCAGCATAGCATTGTTGTGATCGCCAAAACTGTCAAACTCGCCAAACGGATCAGGCACCGAGGTTAAAGGCTTGTGCAGGTTCTCGGTCAACATGTCTTGGTTGGGCACGTTACCGGGAATTTTGCGCATGCCATCCAGATCATCGGAAAAGCAGATCATCCGTGTCGGAATATCTGACAGGACACTGAACGCGCGGCGTACCATGGTTGTGCGCAGCACTTCGCCAAAGGTGCCGATATGAGGAAGCCCCGACGGGCCGTAACCGGTTTCGAAAAGCACATATCCCTTTTCGGGCGGCGCCTTTTCAAACCGTTTGAGCAACCGGCGCGCTTCTTCAAAGGGCCAGGCTTTTGTGCTCATCGCGGCGTCGCGCAGATCGGACATGTTCTTCTCCAGTGCCATCCGACACCCTATATGCCGGAACAAGACCCCTCCCTATTGCCGAGAGACGCATAGGTCAATATTCTGCACTGCAACAAAGCCCGAAAGGACACTATAGTGAGTCGGCCAGAACCCCATCCGTTAACACCGCAAGATTGCCTCGTGGCCATGATGGTCGCCGTATCGGCGTCAGACGAAAACATGCGCACGTCCGAATTGCTGAAAATTCAGTCGGCTGTGAACAACCTGCCGATTTTTGGTACCTACGATTTCGATCGCATCAAAACTGTCAGTCAGGTCGTTTTGGACCTGTTTGAACAGGTCGATGGTCTGGACGCGCTGTTCGGCCTTATCCGCGACAACCTTCCAGAACGTCTATATGAAAGCGCGTATGCCATGGCCTGTGATGTGGCCGTTGCTGACGGCAAATTGCCCGAAGCCGAACTACGCATCCTTGAAGAAATGCGCTACGAGCTGGACATAGATCGCCTTCACGCCGCCGCCATCGAACGCGGGGCCCGGGCGCGCCACATGACGCTTTAAGCTGATTGCGACCCCATTGGTCTGCTAGAGAGTGGCCCAATGGTTGATCAAACGATTCTGCAAATGCCGCGCGCGCTGTGCCCAGCTTTTGGCACCGGGGGGGCGTTCGGATCCTTTCAGATCCGCGCGGCTGCGCCGATCAAAATCAACCGAGAATATTGCGAAGCTTAACAGACGACCGTTTGGCATTTCAACGTATCCCGCAAGGCCGCTCGCGTAGTGTAGCGTTCCGGTTTTCACCCATTTCTTGACGGTGCCATTGGAAAGCGCGACGGCTTTCAATTTGATCAACGGCACCAACACCTTTTGCGACCACGGGTCGGACAACAATGTTGCAAGGGCCTTTGGCGCAATGCGGGATTTGTCACCCAAGCCGGAATGATCGCGCATTTCAATGCCCGACACACCAAACCGTTCGCGTGACCAGCGGTTCATTTCCTTGGCCGATTCACCATCCGAAATCGGACGCCCAAGCCGTTTGGCGGACGCGGCCATGCCCACGGCCTCGGCTGTTAGGTTGTAGCTGTACTTCAGCATGTCCCGCAAAACCTTTGTCAAAACGGGGCTTTCGCGCCTTGCCATGATAAAACTGGCCTCAGGCACGAGGTTTGTTTCCTCAGCCTCGGGCAATTCTAATCCGTTTTGTAAGGCCACCGCGCGAAACACTTCGCTTGCATAGGCGACAGGATGTCGGGTCGGTAGCCAGCGGGCACCCTCTTTTCCAAGCGCTGCCTTGGCTACGGTCCAACTATCCCGCCCCCCAAGGCTGTCGTAGGTAAAGACCTTGCCCAGCCGGTCCTTGACCGCGATCTGGGCCATGGTGACGTCCGCCGAATACCGCCCAGAGCGCGCGTCGAGGTTCAGATCGTACCCACCCGACTTTCGCAGCCATTCAAACCGAACACGGTTGCGGTTCAGCATTATGCCCGAAATCGCAGGATTATAGGCCACATGGTCGGGTTGGCTGCGGTCAATCCGATCACTAAACGGCAGCGCATTGCCCCACACGAAGAATTTGCCGGTGATCGACGTCACGCCCAGCTCGACCAGTTGTTTGGAAAGATCGCCCAATCCGTCGGTGGTCAACTCTGGATCACCCCCGCCGCAGAGGATAAGATCGCCGTGCAACACAGTGCCATCCAGATAGCCGGTCCCGATGATTTTGGTTTCAAACCTGTGATCCCCGCCAAGCACATCCATCGCATAGAGCGCGGTCAAGGATTTTACCACACTGGCAGGCGGCAAACCCGAGTGCGCCTTGTGTTCCTGCAGCACTTCGCCCGAGGTCACATCCATGACGAAAAAGCCGGTCTTTCCATCAAGACGGGCTTCGTCGATCATTTTTTCATAGGTTTGCTTGGGTTTAGGCGCAACATAATCTGGCCGAAGTGGGGGAACGGGCACCTTTAGGGGTGCCGCAGCCTTTGCTACGCCCGCAGACAGCGCCGCCGCTGACATGGCCAACAGCCGTCTTCGTGTAATCCTCAACCTCATGGGGGCCGTTTATGCCAGCACTTCTGACAGAAACAACCCTTTAGCTTTGATAAGGCTGAATTATTCCGACTTAGGCTCAGACACCCACGCCCCAGACGCGCGAATGTCGCTTGAAGATAGATCGACCAAGGGCACATTTTGATAGGCCCAAGCCGGCGCGATGGCCCTGCCCAATAGGCGTACCTTGCGCCCCGTCAGGCGAAACTGTCGATAGGTTCGCGCCGCAACTGATCGGCGCGCCCCAAGCCGCTGGCCTGCACGAGCAATCACAGCGATCGGGATGTTTTCCATGATGGATTGCCAGTTTTGCCAATGATGAAACTGCGCAAGATTGTCCGCCCCCATTAGCCACACAAAATGTACACCGGGATAGAGCCGCTTGAGGTGGTGCACGGTCTCGGCCGTGTATGGGCTACCCAAATGGGTTTCGAGATCAGTGATCGTGACATTGGGGTGGGTTATCACATCTTGGGCGGCTTGCAGGCGCTGCATCATAGGGGCCGGCCCGTGATCCTTTAGCGGATTACCGGGTGACACGAGCCACCAGACCTGATCGAGATCGAACCGCTTAAGCGCTTCTCGGGTGATATGCGCGTGCCCTTCATGGGGTGGATCAAACGATCCTCCGAGAAGACCGACCACCTGACCGGCGCGGACATATGGGAACTGAAAACGCATCACGCCAAGTTGTAGCCTAGCCTTTGTGCGTTTGGGAGGGGCATATTGACTTTGTTTTCGGGGCGTTGCCCCGACCCGGCTGGGGGCTTTGCCCCCTCTTGGCCGTTGGCCAATTCACCCCCACGGTATTTTAAGCAAGATAAAGCCGAATGCTAGGGGCGTGGACAGGGATTGAGACCGTGGACCGCGTGATCCCAAGCGAAGTCTGGATCGAAGTTTCGCGTTCGCCAATCGTCGTCGGTTTTGCGCGGCTGCATACCGCGTTTGATCATGTAGTCGGGCCGATACGTTGGTGGTCCGAGCGCGAGGACGCCCGCACAAGTTTCTTTCAGATAGGCGCTGTCGGGGTCGCGTAGTTTGTCGACCCAAACCTTGATGTTTTTCATTTGATTGAAATCGTAGCCTGTAAGGATCCAACTGTTGAGTTCGCCGACAATGAGGTGGGCGCTTTCGTCTTTGACGCGTTGCTGATCGAACAGGATATAGGTCGAATAGGTCAGGTATAGCTGGATGGCGGTGCGTGGATCGCCTTGGTCAACGCAGGATCGGGTTAGCGAGGCGATGTCGCGGGCGGTTGTGTCTGCGGTTACGTCAGAAAGTGGGCGGCATGTGGGTGATGCGATTTGTTGTGCAAACGCTGTTGAAGCGGCAACGGTTGCTACTACTAATATGACAGCCAGATATCGCATTCGTCCCCTTCCGAGGAACAGTGTAGCGCGCCGCCAGCGCCGTGCCTAATCACAGTTCCTTTACAGACATCGAAACGGACCTGAATTTTGTTTCTCACCCGTGGGCTGCTCAATTGTGATTGATTGAAACGGTGTTGAATACTGCACCGGTGATTGGGGCGTTCTAAATGGGTATTCGCTAAACAGACTTCTGCGTTCATGTGGCCCCGGGCAAATGCGCCGACGTATAGCGTGCCACGCAGCCACGCATTTGACGCTCTGGAATGAAGGCAAAACCCAGAAAACTCTCGCCTAGTTGAGATAACGTGAAGAGGGTTTGCACATCCCATTGCCCCTGCCGCACCCTCGCGGTATCACCGCCGTTAACGCAATATTCATCCGCAGGAGCTTAAGCATGGCCTCGTATCAGTATGTCTACCACATGGACGGTGTTTCTAAGACCTATCCGGGTGGCAAAAAGTGTTTTGAAAACATCCGCCTCAGCTTCCTGCCTGGCGTAAAAATCGGTGTCGTTGGCGTCAACGGATCGGGTAAATCAACGCTGCTTAAGATTATGGCTGGTCTCGACAAGGACTTCGCGGGCGAAGCATGGGCCGCGAAGGGCGCGAACATCGGTTATTTGCCGCAAGAGCCCGTGCTGGATGATAGCCTTGATGCGCGCGGCAACGTGATGCTTGGCGTGGCCGACAAAAAGGCCAAGCTTGACCGATTCAACGAGCTAGCCGTGAACTATTCTGAAGAAACTGCCGAAGAAATGGCGCAGTTGCAGGATGAGATTGATAGCCAGAACCTCTGGGATCTCGACAGCCAAGTCGACGTTGCGATGGAGGCTTTGCGCTGTCCCGCTGACGACGCCACTGTCGACTCACTGTCCGGTGGCGAAAAACGCCGTGTCGCGCTTTGCAAACTGTTGCTTGAAGCACCCGACATGCTGCTATTGGACGAACCGACAAACCACCTCGATGCGGAGACCATCGCGTGGCTGCAACAGCACCTTATCGCCTATAAGGGCACCATCCTGTGCGTCACGCACGACCGATATTTTCTTGATGACATCACAAGCTGGATTCTTGAGATCGACCGCGGTCGCGGCGTCCCATACGAAGGCAACTATTCCGCATGGCTTGAACAAAAGGCCAAGCGTCTTGAGCATGAAGCCAAGGACGACAAGTCCAAACAAAAAACCCTTGAGCGTGAGCTTGAGTGGATGCGTCAGGGCCAAAAGGCCCGTCAGGCGAAATCCAAGGCGCGTATTTCGGCTTATAATGACCTTGCCAACCAGTCCGAGCGCGAGAAAATTGGCCGCGCCCAGATCGTCATTCCGAATGGCCCGCGTCTTGGCAACAAGGTGATTGAAGTCGAGGGTCTGAAAAAGGCCAAGGGTGACAAGCTGCTGATCGAAGGCCTTGAATTCAGCCTTCCGCCGGGTGGTATTGTCGGCGTAATCGGCCCGAACGGTGCGGGTAAATCAACGCTGTTCAAAATGCTGACAGGTCAGGAACAACCCGACGAGGGTGTCATTTCTTATGGCGACACGGTGCAGCTAAGCTACGTTGATCAGTCGCGTGATGACCTTGCTGCGAAAGAAACCGTTTGGGAGGCGATTTCCGGCGGGTCCGAAATCATCGTTCTTGGCGATGCGCAGGTGAACAGTCGGGCGTATTGTTCAAGCTTCAACTTCAAGGGCGGCGACCAGCAAAAACCCGTCGGCCTGCTGTCGGGCGGAGAGCGCAACCGTGTGCACATGGCGCGTCTTTTGAAAGAGGGCGGCAACGTGCTGCTTCTCGACGAACCGACCAACGACTTGGACGTCGAAACCCTTCGTGCGTTGGAAGACGCGCTGGTTGATTTCGCGGGTTGCGCCGTCGTCATCTCACACGATCGCTTCTTCCTCGACCGGATTTGCACGCACATGCTGGCGTTCGAAGGCGACGCCCATGTTGAGTGGTTCGAGGGTAACTTTGAGGACTACGAAGAGGACAAAAAGCGAAGACTGGGCGCAAACGCGCTAGAGCCAACGCGCCTGAAGCATAAGAAGTTTTCGAGGTAGGAGTCCTAAAGCAAGTTGGAATTCTGAATTTCGGTTGCGTCCACCACACAAAATTGCAACCCTTAGACGAAAATGGCGTTTAAGGGTTTGATTTTTGACGTTTCTGGACATTGCCTTGGAAAATCGGTTGTTAATAGGAACAACGACAGGCACGGTGAAACGCTCTCTGAAGAAGATGCGAAGAGACACACTGATCCCTGTTTACTCCTTTCCTTGGGGATCAAATCAAGGAAAAATGCGGCGTTTGTGGGAAGAATTGCAGTTCAATTTGTTTTTCAACCGACACGAGCTAGCAATACCCGCGACTTATCGGTCTCTTATTGAATTGGCCACCGCTAGATACATGGACAAACACCGCCTTCCCGATAAGAAGTCGCTGGCGAAAAACGTCCGGCTTGTTGCAGAACATCTTCAGGGCGTGGGCGCCTTGTCCAAAAACGAAGAAGCAGATCTTCTAAGAATGTCTGGAAGCTCAGGGTCCCATCGAGAACTCGAGGCTATCCATCGTGTAGTTCACAGCAACTCTTTCAGCCTTTCAAAGGCTGATCTCATTGCACTTTGGGATGGATTCGAAAAGTACCTAGTCGAATCCATCAAGAATTAGCCAGCCGCGATGTGTGCCCACGCTCACAAATCCCCAAACACGACAGTTTGATTGGTCCGTGATCGGTTTTCGCGCCAAAAGGCCTCTATGCTCAAAACCGCTTTTCCCGCCGCAATCGCCCTTATCCTGCCCATCTTGCTTGCATGGCTTGGTCTCAGCCGCGCCCTTGGGGCGCACCCCTTTTGGGAGGTCCAGACCATCGCAATCGGTGCGCCTATTGGCGTGGCACTGGGTTTCGCGATGCAGTGGGGTGGTCTTAACCTTAAAGTGAGGTTGATAACCCTTGTGGCGCTTTTGCTGGGCGCAATGGCTGTGGCGACTTACGGCAAGGCCGAATTTGTTGCGTCCTATGCAGACGACCGACTTGCGGGTCAGCTTTGGTTCTTTGGCTGGATCGCCGTCGGAGTGTTCACGTCGGCCACGCTTTTTGCAGTTTTGCGCCGGAAATAGGCGCATAAACTCTCGTAAATCCGCCTAACGTCCAACTGATATTGCATAGCGCGTGGCGTGCGGTCACTACATCCTCAAGATCAAGCCAGCCCAATGGTTCGCGAAAGCACTGCGTTTTGCTTTTAATCACGCGCGCTGGCAATTATCGGAACCTGAACACCCATTTCACCGCAAAGGTGGATAAAAGGAGCATAAAGCATGAAACTACTGGTCACAGCCGCTGCGACATTGTTGATCGCCACCCAAGCCTTCGCTGGATCATACGAGGCGCGATGCACAACCGAAACCGTGGCCTATCAGGACGCCGTCAAAGGCGGCTCACCTGAGGAGCTTCTGGGCGGGGCTATCATCGGCGGGCTTCTCGGGAAAGCGGCGACTAACGACAACGGTGCCGCGGCCATAGGGGCGATCATCGGCGGGGCGATTGCCAATGAGTCGGCCAGCAAAACAGTGACACGCTACCGCGATGTTGAAACCTGCACCAACGTCTTTGTGCCGGACCGCATCACCAACGCAGCCGAGCTTGAAAGCATCTTGATTGATCTCAACGCAGGGCGTTCCGTCAGCCGAGAGCAGATCATGGACGTCCAATACACCATCGGCGTCGCCTACGACGGAAGCTGGGGTCCGATGTCGCGTCGCACAGCCGAAAAATACCTTGCGGACCTTGGACCAGAAGTGATCGAAAACAGCCCTCTGTTTTCGCTTGTTGTGAACGGCGTTGTGATCGTCAGTTCGTCCGAAGTCAGCGCGATTGACGAGATCAAAAGCGCTTTGGCAAACGCCGGCGTTGCGTCGCAAATCTTCGTCGACTTGCAGTAATTGAAGTGGGCTGGCTGCCGCATCCCAGCCAGCCTAATTCGCCGGTCATTCTGGTGGACCTTTCTTGGCCGTGTGATATGACGCGCGTGAACTCGTTCCCCTCTGGATGGCGACCCTGTTCCCGTCGTCAGCGCTAATAAACGGACTCCCGAAATGCCCTCAAAAAAACGCATCGCCCTTTCCAGTGATCATGCCGCTATCGACATGCGCCTGACCATCGCCAAACATATCCAAGACCAAGGCTATGAGATCGTTGACATCGGCCCCACCACCCGTGAAAGCACCCACTACCCAAAGCACGGCGAAGCAGCTGCGCGACTGGTGGCGTCGGGCGATTGCAACTTGGGCATTGTTCTTTGCGGTACGGGCCAAGGCATCATGATGGCGGCAAACAAGGTCAAAGGCATCCGCTGCGGTGTCTGCTCTGAACCGTTCTCAGCCAGCATGATCCGCCAACATAATGACGCCAATATGCTGTCCATCGGCGCACGTGTTACCGGCGAAGGATTGGCGCTTGAAATCGTTGATGCCTTCCTTGCCGCGGATTTCGAAGGCGGCCGCCATGGAACGCGCGTCGATATGATCACTGAAATCGAAGGTTAATTCGCTGACCTTTTTAAGCGACCCCTTTTCAAACGCCACAACACATCTTATATTCCGAATATAACTTAATCGGGAGAGACAGATGTCTTATACAATCGACCGCACAATTTCTGACGCCGACTTTGAAACCGTTGATGGACGTACACGCAAAGCCCTCATGGATGGTGGTTTTGGCGTTCTGACTGAAATCGACGTCAAAGCCACGATGAAGAAAAAGCTTGGCAAGGACATGGACGATTATCGCATCTTGGGCGCCTGCAATCCTAGCATGGCATGGGAGGCTATCGCCATCGAGACCAAAGTCGGCGCGATGCTACCCTGCAACGTCATCCTGCGCGCCGTCGATGGCGGTGTTGAGGTTTCGGCCGTCGACCCTAGCGCGTCAATGTCGGGGATCGATAATGCAGAGCTGTCTGCCGTCGCGCAACAGGTTAAACAGATGCTAGCAGACGTTGTCGCGGCAATTTAGTCCGGTGCCGGTGCCGCGTTTGAGCCGTAGCGTTTGATCTGTGACCCCAACCGCACCAAAAACCTCAGACCGTGTTGTGTAGAATTTTCAACGCATTTTAACGACACCTTCATAGTTTCGCCTCATTTCTTTGGTCAGTTGCTTTAACACCGAATTAAATGAGGCAAAACATGGCAGCAGCACTTATCATCCCCGCATCCATCTTGGGTTTTTTCACGGCTATGGTACGTATGATTGCCTTCAACGCCAGCCTTTCCGAAGCGGCTGTTTCGTATTTAATTGTGTGCGCTGTTGCGCCGGCGGTCATCCTCTGGTTCGTTAAGACCGGTGAAATGCGCCGCAACGCGCGACCTACTGGCGCTTTGGCTGCTCAATAACCCTTGATACCACGTCGCGTGTCGGCGCTAGAAACGTCTATTCGCGGAATCGTTGATCTTCCAGTGAACCCAGCTTAGTCTTACGCCAATAGCTCGCGATCCGCTGCCAGGATCGTCTGGGAAGGGTTGGGGATGGCGATAGGCCAATATATCAGATCTGCTGAGGGCTCTGCACGGCTGTCCGTGTCCGACGGGCTTGAAGGCTTTCTCGCCGCGCAAAACATCACCATTGCAGCGACGTCCTACCAATCCGGTCGCCTGTATTTGCTTGGGCGTCACCCCGACGGCGGTCTGGTTCTAAGCGAAGAATTTTTCCCAAGAGCGATGGGCCTGCACGCGTCTGGCAATGATTTACACATCGTATCAGACGGCCAAGTGCTGCATCTTTCGTCCGAGCAATCGCAAGGCAGCGTGGGTAAAACCTATATCCCTGCCGAAATCCACCCAATAGGAGAGGTCAACGCCCACGACCTTACGCTGACCAATGACGGCCAGATCATCTTCGTGAATACGCTCTACAACTGCCTTGCTACGCCCGATGATCACAAAGGCTTTACGCCGGTCTGGACGCCTCCGTTTTTGAATGGGGCGCAAAAAGGGGATCGTTGTCATCTTAATGGTTTGGCAATCGAAAACGCGCAGTCTGCCTTTGTGTCCGGCATGGCCCGTACCTGCCGCGTGAACGGCTGGCGGCGGCATCGCAACGATGGCGGCTTTGTGATGGAGGTTCAAACAAACCAGGTCATATGCGACGGCCTTTCGATGCCGCATTCCCCTAGGATTCACGACGGGGTTCTGTGGATCTGCAACTCGGGTACGGGTGAATTGGGCGTCGTTGACCGCGATAGCCGCACGTTTATTCCGCTCGCGTTCTGTCCGGGATTCATCCGCGGTCTAACCTTCCACGGACGGTTTGCGTTTGTAGGCCTCTCGCGCCCTCGCCATGCCCGCTTTGACGGTCTTGCGCTGCACGACACGCTTACCGACAAGGGCATCGAGCCTTGGACGGGCGTTCAGATCATCGACACCCAAACCGGACAAACCATCGGCTGGGTGCGCCTTGAAGGCCCTGTGACCGAGTTATACGATCTCGCGATCCTGCCCGAAACCGCGTTTGCAATCGCGGACGGCGTTGGCCCAACGACCTTCGACGCGCGATCTTCGCAGTCAGACATGGCGCCTGCATTCGCCATCTCGGCCCAATAAAAAGGGGCCGCCGAAGCGACCCCAATTTCTAACCGCTCATGACCCGCTTATTCAGCGGCATCTTGCATATCATCGTCGTGCATATCTTCGTTTGATTTTTCAAGCGCGCCTTTGGCCTGACGGATGCGCACGGAATGCACCTGCGCCTTAGCCAGTTCCTTTGTGTTGTTAACCTTAACACGCCCAAACGGCTGCAAATTCATTTCCTGACCGCGTGACAGCGTATCGCCCAAAACGGTGAGCATCGCCTCAACCACAGGTTTGACGTCTTTCTTCTTCATGCCCGAGCGTTCGACCACTAGATTGATAAGGTCTGGCTTCTTGAGTTCTGGATCAGTCAAGTTAGGCTCCACTTCTGTTACAACGGTAACCGAAGGACTCGGTGGATTGGCTGCCGCTTTGCTTGCTATTTTTCGACGAACTTCGCCCAATACAGTCTTATTCATTGCTCACCCAATCGCCGTTTTTTGCTCATTTCAGTAATCTTACAACCATATCACCGCATTTGATAAGGGGTAAAACCAGATTTCTTTGCGTCACTCGGCTTGCTTTTGTGTCAGAGTGCGCATCAGTTTGGCAAACAAGATTACCCAAGGTAAACCGTGCAGCATTAGATCAAAAACATCAATCCCCTGATTCAACCCACCCGAGAATAGTAGTTGCAATTTTTCCCAAATGTGAGGTTCAGGCGTGAATGGGGCCAATCCAAGCGTCAGGCAAACTCCGACGATGATCGGCCAAGAAATGGAATCAAAAATCTTCATTCCACCATTAAGCACAACACATTCGGTATTTGCAATATTAGAGGAAGAAGTGGCGCGGTTGACGGGGCTCGAACCCGCGACCCCCGGCGTGACAGGCCGGTACTCTAACCAGCTGAGCTACAACCGCGCACTTTATCTTCGACATTCAGGCAGTGATGGCGCGGTTGACGGGGCTCGAACCCGCGACCCCCGGCGTGACAGGCCGGTACTCTAACCAACTGAGCTACAACCGCCCACTGCCGCTCGAATATCCAAGCGTGAGGCGTGTCATATTCTGAGCACGCAGACCCGTCAAGCGGACTTTGGTGTTTTTTGACAGGAAAGATCAGCCCCCAGCCATTGGACGGGTTTTCAACCCTCCCAACCTAGCCAAATCGTTGTTGTTCGCCGTCTTTTACCAAGAATACGCAGCCCTGCCCGCCTTCGATCTGGCGCATCCCTTCTTTGTCCAACCCCAAAACCAGCCCGCGCAGAATACGCGATGCGATTCCGTGGGTCGAAACAATGCTCGGCCCCGTCAAATCATCGAGAAAACCTTGCACACGGGCGCACATCGCTGCGAAAGATTCGCCGCCAGGCGCGTGATAGTTTCGCAAAAACGGATCGTCGGGCACGTTTGGTCCGGCGATATCCATAATCTCAGCGCCGGTCATGCCCGACCAATCGCCCACGTCCACCTCAAGCAACCGCGCATCGTGCTTGGGCGCATAGCCAAGCGGACCAAGCGCCAGACCAGCCGTCGTCTTTGAGCGCCCAGAGGGCGATGTAAACGCCTGCCACGCACCATCCGCTGTCAGAGGTTTAATCAACGCTGTCAGCCCTTCGGCCTGCTGTCGCCCCATCGTCGTCAGAGGCGAATCCAACCGGCCCTGAAAAAAGCCCTCGCGGTTCCATTCTGTTTGACCGTGGCGAAAAATGATAAGCGGGGGAAAAGGCATTGGCACTCCGAAACGTGGGTTTTTGGCATCATGGATTTGGCCATCGAACCCGTCAACGTCAAAGCGTTTTTTTGCGCGATCACGCCAGCCAAAAGAAAAAACGCGCAGCCTTTCGACCGCGCGCTCTGTTCCGCAGGATGAGTTTTCAACCCGCCTCTAGTGCGCCAGTTGCTTGGCCTCGGCTGCTTCTGTTCGGGCCAAGGCCGCCGCTTCTTCTGCTGCCTCGTCCCATTCAATCGCTTCGGGAACGGCCGTAAGGGCGTATTTCAGCACTTCGGACACGTGGGTCACGGGAATGATTTCAAGACCTTGCTTCACGTTGTCTGGAATATCTGCGAGATCTTTTTCGTTCTCCTCTGGGATCAGCACGGTCCTCACACCACCCCGCAACGCCGCCAACAGCTTTTCTTTCAAACCGCCAATGGCAGACGCGTTGCCGCGCAACGTCACCTCTCCGGTCATGGCAAGGTCTTTGCGCACCGGAATGCCCGTTAGAACCGACACAATCGCCGTGACCATAGCAAGACCCGCAGACGGACCGTCCTTGGGGGTTGCCCCATCCGGTACGTGGACGTGAATGTCGAACTTCTCGAACCGAGGCGGCTTGACCCCGATCTGAGGGCTGATCGAGCGCACGTAACTAGACGCCGCATCAATCGATTCCTTCATCACATCGCCAAGCTTACCCGTGGTCTTCATCCGACCTTTACCGGGCAATTTAAGCGCTTCGATCTGCAACAAATCACCGCCAACCGATGTATAGGCAAGCCCCGTCACAACGCCGACTTGATCGTGCTGTTCAGTCAGGCCAAAGCGGTACTTTTTCACGCCAAGATAGTCGTCAATATTGTCAGCCGTTACAGCAACGCTTTCGACCTGCTTCTTCACAATCTTGGTCACGGCTTTTCGGGCAAGTTTGCCCAGCTCGCGTTCAAGATTTCTCACGCCGGCTTCGCGGGTATAACGGCGAACGATTTCTTGAATCGCTTCGTCGTCTACCGAGAATTCATGCGGCTTCAAACCGTGG
>Ga0316204_10008278_pt1 | contig 14569 bp, 11 predicted proteins | sample 6monrhotite_MG_2_FD_205661 | JGI IMG/M metagenome (GOLD analysis project Ga0316204, IMG submission 205661) | Microbial mat bacterial communities from mineral coupon in-situ incubated in ocean water Damariscotta River, Maine, United States -... | ecosystem: Environmental > Aquatic > Marine >...
GCGGCCGCATCTTGCCTGCATCCGATATCCAGATAACGGAAGTCACGCGTTTTCCCGATGATATGGATGCACTTTGGGCTGACACGCAGCAGGCCTATCCGGCGGTGTTCGAACGCTCCACACGGTTCCTCAACTGGCGGTTCGTTGATGTGCCGGGTCTGACCTATCGCCGCTTTCTGCTCAAGCGGGATGGGAAACTGGCGGGCTATCTCATTACCCGCCTCGGCGTGGCTGAAGAGCTGCAGCTGGGGGTGATTGCAGATGTCTTCGCGGATCCCGCAGACACGCAAGCGCTGCGTGCCCTTTTTGCCCATGCCTGCGACGTGCTCTGCCCGGAGGCGGAATATATCGAAGCAGCAGCCTCCACCCCTGCTTACCGGGCGGTGCTGCGTGAGATGGGGTTCTTTGCGCCGCGCACCATGCGGCCCACGGTTGTGTGTTCGGATGAGGCTTTGCGCGCACATCTGGCACAGCATCTGGATGACTGGCACTTCACCAAGGCGGATCACGATTGGGACCAGATCCATCCGGTCTGATCATTGGCCGCACAGGTTAGCCCGCGTTTGGGTTTTCCCAGACGAAGCATTCCCAGACCGTCTCTTTAAAGGTGATGTCCGCTAGTGCCCGCCAGCCGGGGCCGCTGAAAAGTGCCTTCATCAAGTCCGACCGGGGCTTGTAGTTGGAGACATAAAGGCGATCCGTGCGCGCCTGCAGGAGCGATAAAACCGTTTCTATATCAGTTGCGTAGTATAAAACCTCACAGGCCGTGATCAGATCGAAGCGCTGATCGGGAAAGACACTTGCAGCGTCTTCCAATGCGGCCACTTCGAACTGCCCTTCCGGGCAACGTCTGCGCGCGCGCGCCACGGCGGCCGCACTGATGTCCACCCCGTAAAGGCGCTGACATAGGGTGTTCAGATGCGCGCTTTGATGGCCTTCGCCGCAGCCGAATTCAAGGATATTGTCATAAGCCGCAGAGAGGGTTTGCAACTGGGCCCGCGTCTGGGCAAACCGATGCTGTTCACGCGCCGACGCCATCTCCCATGGGTCTTCCATCGCATAGAGCATGCGAATTTTGCCGTAAGCGCCCGTAAAGGACGTGCCGCGCAACAACACCCGCCGCCAGAGCCCTTCGATATGTTTCAACAGTTTCATGCTTAACCGTTACCCGATCACGTTTGCCTTGAGCCAGGATTTCAACGCCCTCTTGCCCTTTGTCGCGAGGGTCTCGTCGTTCTTCAGGATGGCTTCAATTTCCGCAGACCCCATATGTGCCTGAACAGACGTGCGATGCTGAAGCAGTCGCCCCGACCCGGCATGGCCCCCATCGCTGGTGTAGATCCGTTTGAACCCTGCGCGTTTGAGGTGTCCGATCACCCGTTTGTTGTAGCCGCCGAAAGGCAGGCCGACGGTGTCAATCGGGTGCCGGGTGAGCTCCGACAGCCGGTCACGCGCCGCGTTGACCTCCAGGTGCAGCCCTGCCGCATCCGCCTGCCGCCAGTCCACATGCGCCATGCCGTGCAGGCCGATTTGCATGTTCTGTGTTTCAAGGGCGCGGACGTCATCCGGTGACAGGTATCGCGGATCATCGAGCCGCCCGGTCAGGATAAAGAAATGGCCGCGCAAACCGCGGGCGGCCAACGCAGGGCAGGCGATCTCCAGATCAGAGCGGTTGCCGTCATCGAAAGTGATTTTGATCTGGCCACCCGCCGATTTATGGACCACGGCCTGATCGAGGCAGCGCTCGAACTGGGTTTGTGTGACCCAGTAGCGCGCCTCATCCTCATCCACATCCGCGTGGGGTGCGCCGATGCCGTGGAAGTTGAGGATGCACAGCGGGGAATTCATGTGCGCGCGCCTTTGCGCTGGAACGCCAGCGGGCGGTCTGCGGGTGCAATCCGGTCGCGCACCGGGCGGGGCGGGGGCAGGCCGCTGCACCCCCGTGCGGCTGCCCCGGCTTCGGCCACCGCGCCCAGGCACAGGAGTTTCACCACGCGCAACATCGACAGCACCCATGCGGACGGCAGCGCCAAGGGCCGAAAGCGCGCAAGAAAACGCATGCGGTTGCGATAGTTGAAATAGTTGGCAAAAGGCGAGGCCCGCCGGTTCACAGCCCCTGTGCCAATCGCGGTGCCACCGTGGTGCAAGACTTCGGCGTCGGGGCAAAGCACAAGTGGCAGTTCCCGCCGCCGCGCGGCCCAATCGACTTCTTCGTAATAGAGGAAATAGTCCTCCTGCATCAGTCCGACCCGCTCCACGAAAGTGCGGGAGGCGATCATGCTGGCCCCGGAGATGAAATCGAGATCTTCGGCTGCCGGCATCGTTGCATCCTGTGGCAAAAGGCCTGCGTTGAGGTTTTTGCAAATGCCGGACCATGTGAACACGGTGCCGCCATCGGACTGGATGTGTCGGGGCGCCTCGTGATAGCGGATGCGCCCGCCCATGAGGGCGAAATCCCCGACCTCTGCGGCACGTTTGGCGAAGGCCGCAGCCGTATGTGGCAGCGCCTCACCGTCGGGATTGAAGATCCAGAACAGCGTGATGTCAGGGTCGGCCAGAAAAAACGTCAGACCTGCGTTAACTCCGCCGGCAAAACCCAGGTTCGCGCCGGTTTGCAGGAAGGTGAACCGGGCGCTGCCGGGGAGCGTATCCGGGGTAGTTTCGTCAAGCTCCGTGTTGTTGCGCCGCGCCCAAGCGCGCGCTTTGTCCAGCGTCTCGTCCGAGGAATTGTTGTCACACAGCACCACCCGCAGATCGGCGTGCGTGCTGCGGTGCAGGCTCTCAAGGCAGGCCTCGATCGTCTCTGCCGACTGGAAGGTCACGACAATCACACCAATCATTCAGACACACCCTGACGGCTAAACCATACAATCCCCGTCTTTTGACGATATGGGTTTGGCCACGCAACCCTCAGCTTTGCAAAAGAATCTCTTGGGTGCCTCAAGGCTCCCCGCGCCGGTCCACCCAGCTGGCACAGAACTTCAGGAAATGCTGCCCCGGACTGTGCGGGCTGAGGTCTTTTTCTGCACACCACGCGCGCCAGTCCGCTTCAATGGCATGCACGTCCCAGCCCGGCGCGATCTGGCGGGCGGCGTTGAAGACTTCGCCGGGCAGGGGCGGGGGCGGCGTGGCGGTGGTGCCAAGCGTCTTCATCGTCCGGCGGTTGGTGAAGACAACCTTTTCCACGTCATGGTCGCGTTCGACCAAAGTGACCGCGTAATCGGGCATGTGGTGGTGTTTGAGATCCTGGGTGACGATGGTTTTCACCAGCCGCCGGAATTCCTTGAGGGTCGAGTTGGAACCGCATTTCTCCTTCAGCCGGTCCAGCCCGATGGACCATGTCGCCTGATGCCCGCAATGCTTGCGCCCCAGCTCATACATCCGCCGCTCCAGCGGTTTGCGCAGGCGGAAGTAGTCGCGGTGCAAGGTCAGCACTTCGCGCGCCTCAATGGCGTTAAAGACCCAGTCGGACAGGACAATCTCCACCTCCTGCATGCGCCCGTCGCGGGTTTCGCGCACGATGCGCGCGCGTTCAATGAGGCCGAAGACATCCAGCGTTTCGGTGCCGCCGGTCTTGATGTTGGTGGAGATCGTGGTGCCGCGCAGCCGCTCAAGGGCGGCGCGCAAGCCGTCATAGGCCTGCCCGTTGGTCATCCGGTTGGTGGCTTTCAAGAGGTCATAGGCCTTGAGCCGCACGGTGCGGTCCACCTGCCGGCCTTCGTTCAGGGCCGAGATGATCTGGCTGATGCAGTAGATCAGGATGTCGCGGTCATGCACCGTGGCCAGCCCTTTGATCGAAGGCGCCACTTCGACGAAATGCGGTCCCTGTTCGTAGCGGCGGAGCCGGGTATCGGGCTTGGTGGAGAGCGAGAAGATCGGATGCTCCATTGAAGCCAGATCGCCTTTGGGGACCGCATCAAAGACATCGCAGACAAAGACATCCGGTTCGGGATGGCGGTCGGGCAGCAGGGGTGGGCGTTCGTGGTCGCTGCCAAAAGCAGTGTGATCTTTCGATATTTCACCCACGATTTTGACGCCTCTTTCGATATTTCACCCACGTTTGGCTGACTTTTCGATATTTCACCCACGCAAGTCAAAGGGTTTTCGATATTTCACCCACCTTTTTTCGATATTTCACCCACGGAGTTTCGATATTTCACCCACCGCACCTTTGGAAAAATCAAGAGACACCAAAGGTTTACGCTCTATTTCAAAGCCTTAACACCTAATAACATCTATTTAACTCCTGCAGAAGAAGCGCAGAAGCAGGGACAAGGATCCGAACGAACCGGTCGGATCACGCCAGAAGGGTGGCAAAGATCTCATCCATTTTTTGGATGTAGACGTCCTTGCGGAACTGACTGTAGGCGCGTGCGCGGCCCGCTTTGCCCATCTTAGCTCTCAGGGCAGGGTCCGCAATCAGGGCTTCTATCTTCTCAATCATAACGTCCTGACCGGCAGGCCCCACCGGGTAGAGAAACCCCTCAACCCCGTCGCCGATGATCTCCAGCGTGCCGCCTGCGGCGGTGCCCAGAACGGGCAGGCTATAGGCCATCCCATGCACGGTGGCGCGCCCGAAGGTCTCCCCCCGGCCATCATCGCCCTGTGCGTTGATGATATGGGCGTCACTGGCCAGATAAAGCGCATCCACATGCGGGGTGAAGACATAGGCGCGGCGGGCATCAAGGATCTGTTTGCAATCATCGTCTAGCGTATCCAGAAGCCCTTTCCTCTCTGCTTCGGTGTGAAAACCCGCAAGCAGTAACTTCACGGGCAGGTCTCTCTCGCGCGCGGCTTTTGCGATGCTTTCCAGCAGCAGCTTCTGCCCCTTTCGTTTGGAATACCCACCAACGGAGAGCAGGAGGAAATCATCGTCTGTCACGCCAAGCCTCGCCCGGATGTCGGCACGGGACAACGGGTGGGGGTCTTGCGCCTGGGCATCGGGGGCAGCATCGTGAAACAGATGTTTGTCCTGCTGACCGCGATCAAAGGTTTCCTGCTCCAGCCCCGGATGCACAACATGGGACCCAGACGGCAAATTGCAAACCTGTTTCCAGGTCTCCAGACAGGCGTCACTGCCGAACATGGCCGTGTGCACATGCGGTAGTATATCCGCCGCGGGCCTGTAGGTTTCGACGTCGATCTCATGCACACACCACAGGATTTTGCGGGCCAGATCGGGGGTGGCCTTCAATCCTTCTTCCACCCAGTCCCGTGTGCGGTAGCTCGTGGTGTTCACAACGATCAGGTCTGCCTCTGCCGCCTGCGCCATCGCGGTTTCAGGGGGCACCACCGGCACTTTGAAATCGGTGGTGACATTGCCACAAACCGCATCGTCGCTCAGGCTCACCGCGCGCACATCTGCACCGCTCTGGATCATCGCGCGGGCCAGCTCAAACAGTTCCAGCGGCGCGCCGGAGCGTGAAAACGCATGTGACACCAGCAGCACCCGTTTGCCCGTCAGCGATGGCAGATTGATCGGATGCGGGCCGGTTTTCACGCGGGGCAGTGGCGCGCTCCAGGTCAGCGCAGAGAGCGCGCCGGGCCTGTCGGTATTGCCCTTGCCGCGCTGACCCACGGTGATGAAGACATCATCCCCCTGCCGGCCCATGATGGGCATTTTCAGATGGCACGGCAGATACCCGGCAATCGACCAGCGGTTGGCCTTGGGGTCAAAGGCCTGAATGGCATCGGTCAGCCGCAGATAGAAATCCTGCGGGTGTTTGAACGTCTGCCCGCCATAGAGATAGATCACCCCCTCCACGACCATGCAGGAAAAGTCGCAATGGGAGACCGCGATGGGCATGTCGGGGATCTGCGCCCATGTGCTGCCCGGATCAGGTAATCGAAACGCTGATTGCAGGTAGGTTTCCCGTGTCTCACCGGTGCAGAGATAGTCGGGATCGTTTTCAATGGCTTTGAAATCCCCCTGCTGGCCGCCCAGTACATAGAATTGATCGGCCACCACGGCAGAGGCCCGGTGCATGCCCCCCACAGGGATCGGTGTGTCGCGTTGCCATTCGGGCTCATGCGCTTCCGCTCCTGATACCCCCAGGCTCCAGTGATCCGTTGTGGGCGTCCAGCGGTCCACATCCGCGCCGCTGACATAATGCAGCCGCCCGCGCCACAGCTGCATGGATCCGGCATAGCGCGGCGCAGGCAGGGCAGGCAGCGCATGCCAGGTCGCGGTTTGGGTATCCAGACAATAGACATTTGTGATTGCCGGTCTGCAATTGCCGCCATGCTGGCCGCCTGCCACGTAGATATACCGCTCCCCATCGGTGGAGACGGCACTGTGTGAATGCGGGAAATCATCCGGCACCGGGATCGGGTCACACCATGCCTTGCGCGCCATGTCAAAGACGTGAATGTCGGTGCTGACGGTCGCCATGTCTTCAAAACCGCAGATGACATACATCAGATCCCCGATCTGGGCGCCCCCGGGATCAAGCAGGGCTTTGGGGCAATCGGGCAGGCGGGTCCAGCCGGAATTTTCAGCAAAGGACAGATCGTCGGCGATATCAGCATCTTCGCGTCTGCGGATCAGCCTGCGCACAAGCTGTGTCTGCTTGATCCGGGTGCGCAGGGGTTTGGGCAAACGTCGCGCGGTGTTGCGGGCAGCATTCAATATGTGACGTTTGATCATGGCAAAGCCTTTTATCCGGGTGGTTTCAGTGGATAGGGCGAATGCTGTTGTACCTCAATCCGTCGTCTGCTCCTTGCCGCTTATGGCTACAACCCCAAGTCTGCTCCAAAAAAACAGAGAAGTAGGATCATTTGTGAACCCAGTTTAGAATGTGCCCTGAGGGGGCCCTTTCTGGCGATAAGACCGATTATGTTGCATATAGTTTCACACTTTATTCATCCAAAATGTCAGGTTTTTCGTCTACTCTGTTCAGGAAAATAATTATCTAACTAATTGTTTTTAAACATATAATTTTAGATCTGCATTTCAAGGCGCATATGCGGAAATCCCGCATGAAAATGGACGTTCTGCCAAGGCGTTCACCCCGCGTCTTCCCACCCACACTGCACCGCATAAACCTTCGGCGACACCGCTGTATCCCCCGCCAGAGCCCGCCGTTTCGACAGCCCTCGCCAAGCCCGGAACCGGTAGCGCAGCAACCCAAACCCCCGTTTGGTCACCCACAAAACAGGCGTCCGCAGCGGCAACATCGCACGCCACTTGCGCCGCACAAACGCATAGCTCTCGGTGAAATCCGCACCCAGTGCCGCTTTGAAATCATCGTTATGCACCACCGGCATCGCGGCCACATAAGCGCCCTTGCCCGCCGCCCAGGCCATCTGCACCAGATCGGTGCCATAGAGGTGATACCGCGGCAGCGCGGGATCGAACCGCAGGCCGGAGGCGCGGCGCAGCACGATCACCAGCTCATCCACGCTTTGCACCGCACGGGGCGCGCTGACCCGTTCGCCCACCCGGCGGCTGATGCCGGTGGACCAGACATCACCGATATGCGCGTCCGTCTCGGCACACATGCCAAAAGGCGCCAGCACCGCCCAATCGGGGTCGATCCGCTCCACATCCGCGATGGCGCGGGCCAGATGCACATGCCAGCCGGGGGGGAAATAGACGTCCTGATGGGCCAGCACCACGATGCCCGCTGTCGTGGCATCCAGACCGGCATTGTAGCCGATGGAGGCCGACGCCGCACCACGCTCGATATGCAGCGGCACGCCCTGGCGGGTCAGCAGGTCAGAGGTTTCAAGGTTGTGCGCAAGGCTCGCATCATCGTTCACAAGGGCGATCACACACAGATCGGCCAGCACATCATCAGGGTCGCGCACATCGCTCTTTCTTAGCTGCGGTCCAGACTGCTGTCGGACAGAGCCCAGCGGTAGCCGGGAGCACCCATGATAGCGGCGATCTGGGACTTGATCCAGCCTTTGAGGGGCGAGGGGATGGCGCCGGGCGGCCTGCCACAACAGCGCGCGGGCAGCGCGCGGATCACGGCCATGCAGGGCCTGCGCCAGACGGAATTCCGCCCCGGACAGGGCGCGGTCGGCCAGTTTCTGTTGTCCCGAAGGCAACCTGCGCGCCGCCAATGCCGCCAGACCCCGCACGTGCATCTGCCGGGCATAGACCGCGTTCTTGCGGTGCAGGCTGGTGATGGCCTCTGCGTCGCCGGGCAGCCTGCGGATCTCGGCCAGCGTATGGCCCGTCACTGCGAAAGGTCCCTCCAACGCCAGCTGGCAAAAGAACGCGGTGTCCGACAGCATCCGCATGCCTGCATCAAAGCCTTCCAGCCGGGCAAAGACGTGCCGCCGGACAGCCGCCCCTTGCCGGGTCATGCCGGAGATCACCAGCGGCAACGGGTCTGCGATGCGTTCCGCATGGTCTTGCGGGAAAGTCCGGTTCTTGATGGCGAACAACTGCTCGGCATAGCCGTCCCCGGTATAGGTCACATCACCCAGATGCGCGACGGTGTCACCGGGTGCATGGGTCAGATCGCGCACCACGGTGGCCAGATGGTCCCGCGTCCAGAGATCATCGGAATCCTGAAACGTCAGCCAGCCCCCCCCCGCGCGGCCGCAGCCCCTGCATTGCGCGCAGCAGCCACGCCGGCATTGGCCTGACGGATCAGCCGGACATGCGCACGATAAGGCGCAAGGGCAGCCTCCAGATCATCGGTGGAGCCGTCATCGACCACGATGATCTCCTCCGCCGGTCGGGTTTGCGCCAGCAGGGAGGTGAGAGCGGCCCCGATGCTATGGGCGCGGTTGTAGACGGGCAGGATGATGGAAAAGCTCAGATCATCCCAACGCCGGGATGGGGCACCACGCGCGAGATCGGGGTGTGAGATGGGGTCATGCAACATGACGCTGTACCTCTGCCGGGGATTGCCGGGTCAGACTGTCCAGAAAGGCCATCGCCTGCGGGCACAGATGCGCTTCAACCGCTGCGCGTTCCGCAGCACTCAGCGCGCTGCGCCATTTGGAGCGGGCGGGATGGATGGGTGCGCCCAGCGCATCAGCTTTCCACGGCTCTGCTGCGGTGGCGATCTGGGGGATGCCGGAGGGTGCAGGGCTTGCCTGCACACCAACTGTCTGGCCAATCATATCGAGCGCCGCACGGGGGGTCTCCGTGAACTGCTGGTAGGACATGAAAATCTGTCGGGGCCTGCCCACCATCGCGGCAGAGGCACGGGTGGCGGCGTTCCATTTGTCCACGGCCCGCTCAATCCGGTCATAGATCACGCCCCAGGGATCACCGTAGCGCTGTGCAGCATCCCAGATGGAGGCAACCGTATCACGCGGATCGCGGATGATGTGGATCATCCAGGCCTCCGGCACCAGACGGTGGATGTCAGCTGCGTAATGGGTGTGGGTCGGTGATTTCTCCAGCCAGCCGATGTGCCCGCTGGCCACCGCCGCCCGGTCCAGCCCGGCCACAAATTGCGCCGTGCGCAGCTGCACCCGCGCCCATTTGCGCGCCCGCGGCAGGGTGATGCCTTCAAGGTGGACATGTTCCCGCCCGGTGCTGCGCCCGAGTTTTTCACGCACACCGGAGGTGAACTTGCGTACAGGGGGCCGGGGCCGTGCGGTCTGGGGAAAGAGCCGCTCTTCAGCGTTGCCCAGCAGGTTGGAGAAAAACCGCGTCTCCGGCAGGGTATAGAGGTTCAGCCCCTCCGCCAGCCTGCGCTGCACCACGGTGGTCCCCCCGCGTGAGCATCCCATCACGAAAATCCGGGTGTCCGTCCCTTGCACCATAACGCGCATTCCCTTGCCAAGTTGTCTGGAGGGTGTTTCAAGCGCCACAGGCGGCGCGGTCCCCTCTCTGTCCGGGGTCAGCAAAGGCGCTTATGGTTAATAAAGTGTTCACAACCCGGCGGGTAATGAGGAAAACACCCTGATGAGCGACCCGTCAGACACGCCCAGACCCATGTCTTCGTTCCGCCGCCGTGTGAGCGGCAATTTCGGCATCCGCATCGCCGGGCTTGGCTTGCAGTTTCTGGGCTCTGTTGTGATCGCGCGGTTGTTGGGGGTGGAGGCTTTTGGCGTCTATACCTACGCTTTCACCTGCGTGGTGATCACCGGCATTCTGATGAGCCTGGGGATGGAACAGCTGTCGGTGCGCGAACTGCCGCGTTTCGTGGTGCGTGGACAGACTGGGTTGTTGCGCGGGTTTCTGACGCTGCAATTCGGGTTGATCCTGACCCTGTGCGCGATTGTGGCGGCGGTGCTGTTCTGGCTGGAAGGCAGCGGGCGGCTGGTCCTGCCGATTGCCGCAGGCTGGCTGGTGGCGGGCATCGCGGTACATGCGCTGATCCTGAACGTCTCGGCCCTGCTGGCAGGGTTTCAGCGGGTGGTGCAATCGCAGCTGATGGAGACCTTGCTGCGGCAGGTGGTGTTTCTGGGTGTTCTGGGTCTGGCGATCTATCTGGGGATCGAGCTGGGGGCGCGGGAGGTGTTCGGCCTGTCGGTGGTTGTGGCGATCGGGGTGCTGGTGTGCATGGTGTGGCTGGCATGGCGGGCGCTGGCGGCGTTGCCTGCGGGGGCGGCGGGTCAGAGCCGCAGGGAATTCACACCAAAGCTGTGGCTGACGGCGTCTTTGCCTTTGCTGGTGATGACTTTCGCAAGCCAGATGCAGACCAATCTGGATGTGCTGATGATCGGGGTGCTGGCCGAGGCGGCGGATGTGGGGCGGTACCGGGCAGCGTCACGCGGAGCGGATCTGATGCTGATTGCCAATAGTGTGGCGATGCAGGTGCTGGGTCCGATGCTGGCGCGCACGCTGGCAGGTGAGGATACACAAGCAGCCCGCGTTGAAGGACAGCGGCTGATCACGCAAGGCGCACAGCTTGCGGCCCTGTTGGGCGGCGGCATCTGTGTGGTGCTGGGGGTGGGCGCGGGGTTCTATATGGGGCTGTTCGGCGCTGACTTCCTGCCTGCGACACCTGTGTTGCGGGTACTGCTGGTGGCGCAGATGCTGGGCATCCTGTGCGGCCCGGTGGTGGTGATCCTGATCACACTGAATTACGAACGGCTGGTGCTGCTGGTCTCGCTTGGGGCGCTTTTGGTGAACTTGACGCTGAACCTGACGCTGATCCCGATCTACGGCATGATGGGTGCCGCCTGCGCCACCTTCATTGCTGTGATTTTTTTCAAGGGCGTGTTGATGATTTGCGTGCTGCGGTATGGCGGTTTCGACCCGACGCTGCGGGCGTTGTGGCGGTCCGGGGCGCAGGCGCGCGCGGACTGACGCTCCGCCTTTGTGGTAAGGGGGAAGCCGGTTTGGGCGTTTTATCGTCCTGCTCTGCCTGCGGCGCATCAGAGATCCAGGCCCCTGCCCCCAGCATGAACATGAAGAACACGAATGTTGCATTCCACAGGTGCACCGTGATCATCGCAACACCCAGGCCGACCAGCGAGAATACTAGGGCTTTGCGGTGCACCTGAGTAGATGTCAGCGCGGGCTTGGTGCGCATGAGCGTTGACATCACTGCGATATAGGCAGCCGTGATCAGTACAAATCCAGGTATCCCGTGGCGCATGGCCATCAGCAGCCAGAAATTGTCGACACTGGCGCTATACATGAAATAGGGTCGCACCCAGTCCCCCAGACCAATCCCAAAAAGTGGATGGTTCCAGACACTTTGAATACCGAAGTTGAAAATCAGAACGCGCCAATAGGCCGTATGTGAATCGAACGTCAGATAGCTGATAAAGACTTCAAAGGGTGTGCGGTTCGACAGGACATCGACAAACACATAGGCCAGCAGAGCCAACCCTGTAAGAATGTACCAGCGCGATGATATCTTACGCATTACAAACGCCCAGCCGATCAGCATGAACTGGATCAACAGCCCCAGATATGCCCCCATCGACAGGGCAAAGAACGTCGCGACAGGCACAGGCAACGCCACCATAAACGCCTTGACCGGTGACATGCGCGCGCGCAGGGAAAAATAGATCGGGGAGAACAAGAAGGCCGTGAAACAGCCATACAGGATGGGGTGCTCAAACCCCGCTTGTGCACGGATCAGACCCCATCTGACGTTGCTGCCATAGGGAAATGTCACAAACAATGGGTCGAACAGGGTGCGCAGCACCCGGATACCGGTCACTGCCTCGATCGCTGCAATCGGCATCAGTACAGCGGCGATCCAATACAGGGTACGGATCAGTTTCGCATATTGCGCCTCGGTGCGGATAAAACAGCGGGCCATCAGATAGGGACCCAACATCTCAATCCCGGTGATCCCTGCGGTCTCAATCAGGGTGGTGCCTCCGTACATGACGAGGGTCAGGGCAAACCACAGGCTGCTGAGGATGACAAAGATATCCGCCCCGCGGATGCGCCCCGCAAACCCCGATAGCCACATGATCGCAAGGGGGACCACGCTGAGCACCAGGATCAGCCGGTTCGGGCTGAGCCGCAAAGGCCCAAGGTTCACAATCACCGGCAGGATCAGGCTCCACATCAACAAGGGCACCAGCCAGTTGAGGGATTTCTCCTCTGCGACCGGCACAGGTGACCGGCGCGGGCTTGCCTCCACAGCTGCCGCTGCCGCCGTGGCGGGGGTGCAGGCTCTGACGAGCCTTTGGGGGGAAACCGTGTATAGGCGGGCATGGTGCCTTTCCGCGTGACCTGACAGTTCGCTATGCCACATCCCGCGCGCGCATTCTATGGCAAGGCATCACACAGCAAAGGCTCGGCTGCTTGCTATTGTGCATGGAAAATGCGGTTAATCCGGGGTGGTTTCGCGGCCTTTTGCTGAAAGGAAAACAGGATGTACAGGTTCAGATGGCCGTCCCCGGACACGGCTATGAAGAAGGTCAGCATCGCGCTGCTGTGTCTGTTGCCTGCGCAGATGCTTTGGGCAGATGTGCATCAGGTCGCGCCTCCGGGTGCTGCCAGCCGCGATGGGGTCTGGCCCTCGTTGGGGGCGGTGTTCAAAGCAGGCGTTGTGTCTGCGGGCGATGAGATCGTCCTGCGGGACGGGAACCATGGTGAGATCACGATCAAAGGGGCGCGCTTTGATCGCCCGGTGACCATCCGCCCGGCACCCGGGGCACAAGCACGGCTGACGGGGCTGGTGGTGGATCAAAGCCGGAACCTGATCTTCGACGGGCTACAGGTCTGGCCCGCGCAATCGGGAGGGGAAGGCCATCTGATCCACGCCACGCCCAGCACCCAACAGATTATCTTTCGGAACCTGGATCTGCGCAGCCGCGCGGATGCGGCAAACTATCCACGCTGGTCAAAGCAGACATGGCTCAAGGTGCGGCGTTCAGGCATCCTGCTGCGCGGCACACAGAGTGCTGTGCTCAGCAGTACGTTCACCGGGGTGGGCAGCGGCATCGGGGTGACCGGCAAAGGGGCACGGATTGAAGGCAACGTGATCCGCGGCTTCAGTGCGGATGGCATTCAGGTGCCCGCAGACAACGCCACGATCCGGGGCAACCGGATTGAGGATTGCGTCAGAGTGGGCACCAACCACGATGATGGCATTCAGGCCTGGTCCCTTGGGTCCGATGGCCGCCCCGGCACCGGCACACTGAAAAACCTGACCATCGAAAACAACATCATCCTTGAATGGCGCGGCCGCAATGCGCCTGCCTTGGTCTGCGATCTGCAAGGCATCGGGCTGTTTGACGGGATGTTCGACGGGCTGCGCATCCGCAACAATCTGGTGGTGGTCTCAGCCTATCACGGCATTGCCGTCTATGGCGGGATCAACAGCACCATCACCAACAACACCGTGCTGCACCGCGATGAAGCCGGGGTGGACCGCCCCTGGATCGGGGTGTTCAGCCACAAGGACAAACGCCCTTCCCGCCGGATGGTCGTGGCCAACAACATTGCGCCCAAATACAATCTCACCAAGGAAACCCAGTCCCTCACCAACCGCCAGAACCTGGTCGAACGCTACCCCGCCAGACGGCTTGAAGCCCCTTACGCGGGGGATTTCACCCCCAAGGCCGATGGCGGGCTGGTGGATGCTGCCGCCCCGACCCATGCGCCGGCGCGGGATCTTTTTGGCCATCTGCGCGGGGCCAAACCCGATCTGGGCGCGGTGGAGCGGCCCTGAAACGCACACCCGATCACCGTTCTTTCACACAGCAACAGGCAACAGACCCCAAAGCTGGCGTATAACCCGCCGCTCTGATCCGACAGCCCTGAGCTTTCACCCATGGCCCCGGATCATTTGAGCCAAAGGGATGCGCCATGATCGGGATCGGGATGTCTATGAACCACCAGCAGCGGGGCGGGACCGGGGAGACCCCTCCTCCCCCACCGCCGCCACCGACATCCCATGTCTTCGTCGTGGCCGGGCAATCCAACAGTGTCGGCCGGGCGGCGGATGATGGCGGGGATTTTCCGGCAGGCGTGATGGAATGGCGCAGTGATGACACCTGGGGGGCGATTGGATCGCGCCTGTCCCATGGGGTGGCGGAGCCCGAGGCCATCGCGCGGCCCGCCAGTGGCGCCAACTTCGGCTTTGCGCGCGCCTTTGCCGCCAGCTATCTGGCCGAAAACCCCGGCGTGACCCTGCGCCTGATTGGTGCCGGCCGGGGCGGCACGGGTTTTGAGGATGATGAA
>Ga0316204_10008279_pt1 | contig 14569 bp, 13 predicted proteins | sample 6monrhotite_MG_2_FD_205661 | JGI IMG/M metagenome (GOLD analysis project Ga0316204, IMG submission 205661) | Microbial mat bacterial communities from mineral coupon in-situ incubated in ocean water Damariscotta River, Maine, United States -... | ecosystem: Environmental > Aquatic > Marine >...
TGAAACCGTATCTCTAAGCACACAATGGCAAACCTTTAGCTACACTATGACCTTAGCGGGATTTGGTGGCGAAAATAGCCGAGTATTGTTCGACTTGGGTGCTGAAGCAGGTATGGTTTATATCGATGATGTCAGTGTCACTCTTGAAGATAGTTCTGACGGTGGCGGTCCTGTTGCAGAGGATACCTTTGTACTGATTTCATCTACTGGCGCAACTGATATTGAGTTTGTTGCTGATACTGTTGGTGAATGGAGTACTGGTACTAATATTCAAGGTGATGTCACGTTTGACGGCTTAAGTAGCTGGGAAATGACTTCTAGTTCTAACTCACCCGAGGCTGGAAACTGGGGCACAGTGTTAGCTTTCCAAAACGGTATCAATGGTGATTTCAGTCTGTTTAACCGGATTGAACTGAAGGTTGCTACTACTGGTACTTATGCTGGTGGATACAAAGTTGCTATCTCTGGCAATGGTGTGAATAAAGAATTTGCTCTGCCTATTAACGAGTCTATTAGCACTTGGCAAACAGTATCTTTGGATGCTGCAGATATTCCCATTAATTTGTCTGAAATTGATTGGATAGCGGTATACGGCATTGGTGGACAACCTGGTGTGTCTACTATTTACGTGACCGATTTTAGTTTGCTTAAAGACGAAACGATAGTCTTTGACAGCAGTACTGAAGATGATTTTGTGTTTATTTCATCGGATCCTGCCGTGACTAGCGATCTCATTGTTGATGACGATAACTTCAGCGATGTTGGCAACGTGATATTTGGTGAATGGAGCACAGGTACTATTATCACCAATACTACCTATGATGGCTTAGATGGTATTGAGCTTAGTGCCAATGGGTCATGGGGCGCAGTACTCGCCTTGCAAGGTGATATTTCGGATGGTTCTAACATCGATAACTATGATGTGGACTTTTCGAAGTACACCAACATCAAAATGAAGGTCGCTTCACAAGGTGGGTTTGAACGTTACGCTATGTCTATCGTTTCAAACATTGACGGTAATGAAGTGGCGCAAGAAGTTGGCTTTAGCTTAGCGAGTCAATCACAGTGGAATGAGATTGATATCGACTTGGGCATGTATGGCATTGATTTGTCTAATGTGAGTCAAATCGCATTGTTCGGTGTGTATCAAGGTGGATCAGCTGCTCAGAATATTTATATAACTGACTTGATTGCCTACGACACTGGCAAAGTGACAGCTACAAAAGACAGCTCTGACGACAAGTTTGTATTCTTCTCGTCTACTGGCGAAACGTCTGACATGGTGTTTGATGGTGATGACTTTGCCAATGATGGCAACATGACAATCAACGATTGGTCAACAGGTACCTCATTCGCTGCTGATGTGACCTACAGCGGTTTGAGTTCTTTTGAACTCACTCGTGGTAGTGGCAGTTGGGGTGCAGTGCTGGCCTTGATGGGAGACATCAATGGTGATGTGCAGGAATATGATTTTGATGTAGCTGCTTACAGTACATTAAATTTCAAAATAGCTGCACAAGGTGCATTTTCGGAATACACCCTCGACTTTCTAGTCGACGGCGCTGAATTCAAAATACCTCTATCAGTGAATAGCAGTTGGACAAGCGTGAGTATTAATCTTGCCGATATCCCGATTAACTTTTCGAAGTTAACCCAAATCGCCATATTTGGTGTGGGTGGCGGAGCCGACAATAAGATTTATTTAACGGATTTAAATTTAACTAAGTAAATCATTAAGAGCAATACACTCTTAATCTAAAAAAGGCCCAAATTACGCATGTGATTTGGGCCTTTTTATTTGCTGAACTTTATAAGTTAAGACAGACGTTTATTGACTTAAGAATGGAACAGCTACAAAATATCAAACATCATTAATAGCTAACACGCAAAGTGCGGTGCCTTAAATTCTTCCAGAAAATTGGCGTGTTATTGCATATCGATTTATCTCTGTCGCACGTATTAGGATCCCCAAAGGTGATTGAAGTTTTACTTCTTGCCATTGCTTTGAGTATGGACGCTTTTGCCGTTGCAATTGGTTTAGGCTCTAAACAAAAATCTAATCCAAACTCTTTGGCGCTATTGGCGGCGGTCTATTTTGGATTGTTTCAAGGATTAATGCCCCTAATTGGCTACTTGGGTGGAAAAGGCCTGTTGGGATGGGTTGCAGAATATGCGTCAATGGTCGCATTTTTACTGTTGGTTTTAATAGGTGCAAAGATGATTTTTGAGTCTTTTTCAGAAGGCATCGAAGAGAACCTAACAAAGATCACCCACAGAGTTTTGTTGACGCTAGCCATCGCTACAAGTATTGATGCAATGGCGGCTGGTTTTGCTTTAACGTTACTTAACGTTAACCCTTTTATAGCCTGTTTTATCATTGGTGTAACCACGTTTTTGTTTAGTTATATAGGTGTATTTATCGGTGTTAGAAGTGGCACATGGCTTGAGAGTAAGGCTGAGTTTTTGGGTGGTGTTGTGCTGATTTTGATAGGCATAAAAATGTTATGGATGTGAATTTATGCTTAATTTTCCGTTAAGTATGTTTTAAGCAGTGCCCTTGAAAAGCGCAGTTCGCGATCAATAGTACTAGTATACCCGTCTCCCTTGAAGCTGCAGCGTTGTTGGCTGCTCTCACTCACCCCAATCACTTAGAAAGTCTAAGCTCATGGGGCTGAGTTCCTTTGCCGCCTAGCTGCAACTCCAATGGCTTTGGGTATAGACAACCCTGTGACTAGTGCCATTTCAGCAAAATTTAAACCCGCAAAATATTGTAATTCTATCAGCTGTGCCTTGCGTGCATCTTGTTCGGCTAACTGCTCAATGGCTTCATGCAATGCCAACATGTCCACTTCACTCATATCATCTTCTGAACTGACCATAGTGTTTAACGTAAGGTTATTGTACAAACCACCTCGTTTTTCGGCATGTTTTGATTTTGCGTGATCAACTAATAGTCGCCGCATTAACCTAGCTGCTAAGGCGTAAAAATGTGTCCTATCCTGCCAACTCACATCAATATCAACTAACTTCTCAAAAGCTTCATTTACCAAAGCTGTAGGCTGTAAAGTATGCCCGACAGATTCCGATGAAAATAGCCGCCTTGCGATCCGTTGTAATTCAACATAGATAAGAGGAGATAATTGTTCTAACGCAACTTTATCGCCATCGCCGTATAAGTTAAGTAACTGAGTTATATTGGATTCACAATCATGTCCCGACATACTTTTTTTACCTATTTATTGAACATCTACAAATACACTAAGTAATGGGATTCAAAAGAATACATGATGCAATAGCAAATACTGAAGTTTTTATGATTTAAAGTTAAATACAACACAACCGATTTATCCTCATTAGCAGTCCGTAAAAACACTAGAAACCCCCATTAAAAACGCCTATTATCTAGTTACTTCATAAATAATAAAACAGTGACGTTTACTCGCCAATGGATAATTTAGAGGCCCTTCAAGAAGCATTTGAGCACGCCATATCACTCGCTCCTGAGGCGCAAAATGAATATATACAGCAGCTGAAAAATTCGGTTCCAAATCTACATCAACATAGGAATAGCGCTCTAATTTTGCAGCTTTTAATTATTCACTTTGGAGTAGACACATCCTTAAACAGCAACATCTCAGCAATACGCGCTGATGCACCTGCATAAAAGCCCGTCTCTTCAACAAAACCTTTAGGGTTTTTAAAAGTACCAAAAAGAATATCGAAAATGGGTAAATCTGAATAATTGTGGCGATGCACGCCAGTACCATGATGTAGGCTATGGCTTTTTCAGCACGTTTTGAGGGTAAGTTTACTGGGATAAATTGGATGCCAGAATAGTCTTGTATGGCGTGCGCTAATTCGGTCAAAACGCCAGGGCGACCCGTTTCTGCACCTGTGCGAAACGGCACCCAACCGCCTTGTTCGCCCATATCGAAATAAAGCTTTGATTGTGCCTTATTATTTATGGTTTTCAAATTTTGGGCGTTTAAACTAAAACAGATGAGGCATACGAGCCCAATAAAAAGCAAGTAGTAAAACACTCGAATTGTGTTAGCTCCTAATAATTTGTGGTTTCAAGCAGATCCATCATCGCCATCATCGTCTTTTTGCTTCGCATTTTCACTGGCAATAAAATACACCTCTTTTTTCTTGCTGATACGACTCACTATTTCTTCTAAACGTTTTTTATTACCTTCATTAAGTTCACGGTTTTGCAGTTCAGCTAAAAACTCCAAAGTGTTAATTTTCTTGTATGATAATAACTCTGCGTCTACCAAACCCTGCAATAAATTGAGGCTGAACGCTAGCTCCCGTGGGAACAATAAATAGGCTTGATAGAAGTCGTCCGTTGCCGCGACAAAGTTTTTGTTAGTGTATTTTTGCAGTCCAATTTTATTAAATTCAAGCGCTTGCGGTCTTCTTTCACCAATAGCATCTTGCCCTTTTGCTATCAACATGCCTGAGACTGTTTTTTCATTACCGTCTTCTATATCTGCTAATTTTTCTTGGCTAAGTTTTAAAAACGCTTTGGCCTTTTCGATATCACCTGCATTTCGCCATGCTTGAACTGCATCGGTAATAGTGGATATTTCAGCGTCTTGTAATTCACTCATACCGGGGCGGGCTAATATTTCATTGGCTTTGGCCACATTACCTTCCATGAATGCGATCATGGCAAACATGTAGTCTTTTCTGATGGTTAAACTAGGATCAGAGAGTTTTCTGCCTGCAGCACCAATTAAAAATTTCGCCACTTGTAAATCTGATGTTCGTTGGGATTTGGACCTTAGTTCTGCTTCTCCTATATAACATCGAGCGAGATCGAGGGATATTTCATCATAACGTTCGCGGATAGAACGGTTAGACTCGCGTTTTTTTTCTAGCAAACTAATGGCTTTGTCACCCCTCTCTTGCGCTTGATATATGTAGGCTTTTAACCGAGCAGCAGGAATAGATAACTCGCCTTCACGGATTTGATGCATGTAATTTTCAGCTTTATTATATTGATTATTACTGACGCTAATGCGTGCCAACCATTCACAAGCTTTGTCATTAGTGAGTTCTGATTCAGTCAGATCCCTTAATAGGGTTTCACTTTCCTCAACATGATCATCTAAAAATAGATTTTGGATCAAGCCCCATTTGGCCCAAATGACTTTGTCGGATTTTTTCAAAATACCGCGGTAAAGATCTGCGGCTTCAGAGTAGCGGCTTAATTTGGTTAATAGTCTGGCGCGCAATTTGAGCAACGCGCTCTTTTTCTTAGGATGAGCATTTTCTGCTATTAAATGCTCAAGTAAGACTAATGCTTGTGGATAATTGTCATCATCCATCATTTCAAAAACAGGCATTAAATATTGATGTAGGGCAAGACAGTTAGAAATATTCTTAACCAAATTACGTATTGTATAAGGCTTAACGACTAACGCTTCTGGATGCACGTCAACAATCTGACCGATAATCAGCGGCAGTCGGTCAGAAGTAATAAACATCACACAAGTAGAGTGAGTGATTTGTTTCTGCTTTTGTAAGTCTTGTACCACCTCTACGCCGTTTTTATTTTGACCGAGGTGAAAGTCCATCAACAGAAGATCCAACTTCTGACTTTTCAAATTAGCTTTGAGTTCTCGGCCATTGCTGAAACAGCTAATGTGGCCAAACCCCATGTCCAATAAATGATTACGGATATTGGTGCGTGCCATGCCATTGTCTTCCACAACGGCGACTTTAACTTTAGCAAGTAACATATAAAGGGACTATTTTTCCACACATAATCTGCAGCATAACAGGCACAAGGGATAAAAATAATCAATTTTTTGAGTCATTGTCCATAGTCCGGCCTAAACGCAAAGCTTGAGGTTGTATAGCTAACGAAACAGTTGGCTGTAAACTAATTTTTTTGGTTTACGTTAACGTAAAGGTAAAATTTTGTTAATCTCTGAAAATCTGAACTAACTGGAAGCATTTATGCAACGTGTTCCATCATTGATTAACGGTGAATTCACCCTATCGTCTTCACGTCAAACCATTGCAGTCACTGATCCTGCTAATAATCAGCTGATAGCAGAATTGCCCTGCAACACCGATGCAGAGTTAGCATTAGCCGTTTCAAGTGCCAAAGCCGCATTTGAAGCATGGAAAGAAGTGCCAGCGTCAGAAAGAGCCAGAGTGATGATGCGTTACCAACAACTTCTTAAAGAGCATCATGATGAGATTGCCAGGCTTTTGAGCAGTGAAACCGGCAAAACCTTTGCAGATGCCAAAGGGGATGTATGGCGCGGTATTGAAGTTGTCGAACAAGCCATGAATATTCCCGCTATGATGATGGGCGAAACCGCTGAAAATGTGGCTCGTGGCATTGATACCTATAGTTATATTCAACCTTTAGGTGTGTGTTTAGGGATCACTCCTTTTAACTTTCCAGCTATGATCCCTTTGTGGATGTTTCCGATGGCTGTTGCTTGTGGCAATACCTTTATTCTTAAGCCATCAGAGCAAGATCCATTAACGCCGATGAAGTTAGCTGAGCTTTTTGTTCAAGCTGGCGCGCCAGAGGGCGTATTGAATGTTGTGCATGGTGGTAAAGACCAAGTGAATAAACTACTAGTCGATCCTGATATCAGGGCTGTGTCTTTTGTTGGTTCGGTTCCCGTAGGACAACATATTTATAAAACGGCAACCGACAACATGAAACGTGCTCAATGTTTTGCTGGCGCTAAAAATCATTCGGTGATCATGCCTGATGCTAATAAACAGCAAGTGCTGAACAATTTGGTTGGTGCCTCTGTGGGTGCTGCGGGTCAGCGTTGTATGGCAATATCTGTTGCGGTATTTGTGGGTAAAACCAAAGATTGGATTGTCGAGTTAACTGAGATGTTAAAGGCGGTGCAACCGGGTTTGTGGGATGATGAATCAGCCGGGTTTGGGCCGCTCATCAGTCCTCAAGCCAAACACAAAGTGTTATCGCTGATTCAACAAGGAAAAGATGAAGGGGCGACCTGTTTACTGGATGGCTCAGATTTTGTTTTGGGCATAGACGGTTATCAAGATGGCAACTGGGTGGGGCCCACTGTGTTTTCTGATGTCACCGAAGATATGGTGATTTACCAACAAGAAATTTTTGGCCCAGTGTTATGTTGTATGACAGTGGATACCCTTGAAGAAGCTATCGCCTTAGTGAATCGTAACCCTTATGGCAACGGTACCTCTATCTTTACTGCTAGTGGCGCAGCTGCACGTAAGTATCAACATGAAATTGAAGTGGGTCAGGTAGGTATCAATGTGCCTATCCCCGTGCCATTGCCGTTTTTCTCTTTTACCGGTTGGAAAAACTCATTTTATGGTGACTTGCATGCTTACGGAAAACAAGCGGTGCGTTTTTATACTGAGACTAAAACCGTGACTGCTCGCTGGTTCGAGGATGATCTTGCCTCAGGACCCAATATGACTATCTCGTTGAAATAGGTGGCGTTATGAATTTTGATTTAACCGAAGACCAACTTGCCTTTGCCCAGACGGCTAAACAATTTGCAGAGCAAGCACTCGCGCCTCATGCGGCTAAGTGGGATAGAGAGCATATATTCCCCAAAGAAGTGATCCAAAAAGCCGGTGAGTTGGGTTTTTGTAGTTTATATACCCCAGAAGATGAGGGCGGCATGGGCTTAAGCCGGTTGGACTCTTCGATTATTTTTGAACAACTTGCTATGGGCTGCACTGCGACCACGGCCATGATGACCATCCACAATATGGCCACCTGGATGGTAGCGACTTGGGGCACAAGAGCCGCTAAAGATAAGTGGTGCCCAAGCCTAGTCACAGGTGAAAAACTTGCCTCTTATTGTTTAACCGAGCCTGGTTCAGGCTCAGACGCCGCAGCCATGCGCACTTCAGCCAAAAAAGACGCTGACGGTTATTTGTTAAACGGCTCTAAGATGTTTATTTCAGGTGCAGGTGAAACTGAAGTTTTAGTGGTGATGGTGCGCACCGGCGAAGCGGGTCCAAAAGGCATCTCTGCTTTTGTGGTGCCTGCGGATGCACAAGGTGTGATTTATGGTAAGGCTGAAGAAAAAATGGGTTGGAATGCTCAGCCCACTCGCCTGATTACGTTTGACAATGTGCGTGTATCAGCTGATTGTTTGTTGGGGGAAGAGGGGCAAGGATTTACCTTCGCCATGAAAGGCTTGGATGGCGGACGCATTAACATTGCTACCTGTTCAATTGGTACCGCACAAATGGCACTGGATACCGCCAAAAACTATATGCTAGAGCGTACCCAATTTGGTAAACCATTAGCGGCATTCCAAGCCTTGCAATTTAAGCTGGCAGATATGGCGACTGAGCTGGTGGCAGCGAGACAATTGGTGAGATTGGCCGCATTTAAACTGGATAATCAAGATCCAGAATGCAGCGCTTATTGCGCTATGGCAAAACGTTTTGCGACCGATGTGGGTTTTAATGTGTGTAATGAAGCCCTACAAATTCACGGTGGTTATGGGTACATCAAAGAATATCCATTAGAAAGATATGTGCGCGATGTGCGAGTACATCAAATTTTAGAAGGCACCAATGAAATTATGCGCATGATCATTGGTAGACGTTTATTAGCAGAACATGCTGGTGACATTCTTTAGGTATTGTTTTATAAGCTACTCGGATAATTAAGGAATTTTATGTCTAGTGAAAATGCTGTGGTTATTTTTGATGAATTAGTCACAGAATGTGGTTTTAAAATTGGCCATGCAACCCTGACCAAAGCTGCTGCGCTCAATGCACTAGATTTGCAGATGATCAGACTGCTAACGCCGCAACTACAGAAATGGCAGCAAGATCCCCAGATTGCTATGGTGTTTTTAGATGGAAGTGGCGAGCGGGCTTTTTGTGCTGGTGGCGATATCGTGTCTATGTACAAGTCGATGCAGCAAGCAGCAACAAATAAAGAGCACCCCAAAACCTCTTATGCACTAGCGTTGCAGGAATTTTTCACCGAAGAATACCAACTCGATTATCTTATCCATACCTACGCTAAGCCAATTTTGGTTTGGGGTAATGGCATAGTTATGGGCGGTGGATTAGGTTTAATGAGTGGCGGCAGTCATAGAATCGTCACAGAAACCTCGCGTATTGCCATGCCTGAAATCAGCATAGGCTTATATCCAGATGTGGGTGGAAGCTATTTTTTGAATAAGATGCCAGCAGGCTGCGGTTTATTTTTAGGGCTGACAGGTGCATTCATCAATGCAGCTGATGCTTTGTATAGCAATTTGGCCGACTACTTTGTACCTCACGATGCCAAAGTCACACTTTTCACTAGGCTGTTAGCCGCAAGCTGGCAAGAGGATTTATTGCACCAAACATTGTCGAGTATCTGTGATGATTTTCATACATTGCATATTGGGCAATTGCCACAAGGCAACCTCATTGCGCATCAAGATTGGTTAACAAATTTGGCGACTCAAACTGATGTTGTTCAAGCTGTTAACTACATACAAACAACTAATGCCGACGATAATAAATGGCTCAGTAAAGCACAAAAAACCTTAAGTGCTGGATCACCTATCACTGCACATCTGGTATTTGAACAACTGCGAAAAGGCAAAGATATGACCTTAGCAGAATGTTTTCAAATGGAGCTAGGTTTGTCTTGCCAATGTGGTGAGTTTGGTGAGTTTCAAGAGGGTGTTAGGGCGCTGATGATTGATAAAGATAACCAGCCCAATTGGCGCTTTAAATCCGTTGAACAAGTGCCTAAAGCCATTATCGACTATTTCTTTGAAAATCTTTGGTCACAAGACGCCCATCCTTTAGCGCATTTAAAAGCAGATTAGTGGGGAATAAAATGCATAAGCAACAAACTAAAATAGCCTTTATTGGTTTAGGCAATATGGGTGCGCCTATGGCGCACAACTTATTAAAAGCAGGTTATGCTGTAAGTGTGTTTGACCTAGTGCAAGCCGTTATGGACAAACTTGAACAAGGCGGCGCTAAACAAGCCAAGTCTGCATCAGATGCAGTTCAGAGTGCTGATGTGGTGATATCCATGCTGCCAGCAGGAAAACACGTTGAGTCACTTTATATTGGCGAAAATGGACTCATAGATCATCTTAAAACAGGGGCATTGGTGATTGATTCTAGCACCATTGATGCGTCGACTTCAAAAGTGGTTGCCAATAAATTAGCGGAAAAAAACATCCATTTTATTGATGCGCCAGTTTCTGGTGGGGTTGGCGGCGCAACGGCGGGTACACTAACTTTTATTGTGGGTGGTAAAGAACAAGATTACGCTACGGCATTGCCTATTTTGCAGGCCATGGGCAAAAACATCTTCCATGCTGGCGACCACGGTGCTGGGCAAGTCGCCAAAATATGTAACAACATGCTGTTATCTGTCTTGATGTTAGGTACATCAGAAGCGTTGCAAATGGCGATTGATAACGGGCTTGATCCTAAAGTTATGTCAAACATTATGTTGCAAAGCTCTGGTAGAAACTGGACCTTAGAATTGTATAACCCGTGCCCTGATGTGATGCCAAATGTGCCTTCCTCAAATGATTATCAAGGTGGTTTTATGGTGGATTTGATGAAAAAAGATCTAGGGCTGGCAATGGATACTGGGCTTAAAAGTCAGTCCGCTACCCCTATGGGCGCCTTGGCACAAAGTTTATATAGTATTCATAGTCAGCAAGGCAACGGCCAACTGGATTTTTCCAGTATTTTTAACTTATTTTCCAAGCAAGAGAAGTAGCAATGAATTTACAAAATCAAGTGATTGTTATCACCGGAGCTGCCCAAGGTCTGGGCAAAGCTATGGCTGAAGAATTCGGCAAACAAGGCGCACATATTGCCCTTTTAGACATGCAAGCAGACGCCGTTGAAGCGGCCGCTGCCGAAATCGAAAAGCTTGGGGTAAAAGCTAGCGGCTACGCAGTAAATGTCACCGACGAAAAACAAGTCGAAGAAACCTTTGCCAAAGTGGCAGCAGATTTTGGGCAAATTAATGGTTTAATCAACAGCGCAGGCATTATGCGTGATGGCATGTTGCTTAAAGTCAAAGAAGGTAAAATCATAAGTAAGATGCCGCTAGAGCAATTTCAATCTGTATTGGATGTGAATGTCACTGGCACATTTTTGTGTAGCCGTGAAGCCGCTGCGCAAATGGTCGAGACCAAAAGCAAAGGTGTGATAGTCAATATATCCTCTGTCTCTCGAGCAGGAAACGCCGGTCAAACCAATTACTCTGCATCCAAAGCCGCGGTGGCGACTATGACAGTATCATGGAGCAAAGAACTCGCTCGTTTTGGTATTCGCACAGGGTGTATCGCGCCTGGCTTAGTCGAAACCGCCATGGCCGCACAAATGCGCCCAGAAATGCGCGAAATGTTTATTAAAAGCATCCCCGCACAGCGTTTGGCTGAAGTTGAAGAACTTGCGCATGCGGCTAAGTTTATTTTTGAGAATGAGTATTTTACGGGGAGGACGTTGGAGTTGGATGGTGGGACTAGGGTTTAGGGTTTATTGACATAAATTGTCTTAGTTTTTGCAAGCTCCTGCTAGGTTGGTGCTTTTTTGTTTGATATTTAGCAGGTCGTCGCAATGTGCTCCCGGCACTCTGCGACTCAATTTGCATCCCTGCAAATTGACCTACTAAATATCAAAAATAATTGGCGAACATACATGCGAGGGTAGATCAAAAGCCAAAACATCGGCTTTGCCGACTAAGATTCAGATACCTAATTAGAATAATTTCCGAAGCAGTCACTTTAACAAAAACTCCTATCGATTTACTGTTTTAATACACTGTTTTTGGGTTGGTTCCGCATATTCGCAAGATCAAGGTGTCTGGTCAAGTTTTGTCATTATCAGTTTTCATAGTGGGATAAAAATTATGCTATACAGTGGCTTAAAAAACATGCTAGAAATAGACATATTAAATATCCGGCGTGTCACCGTGTTTTAATACGGGGTGAGCCGACTGATTAAACTGTTATACGTGTGGAGAGTAATTTGAAAACCCTTGGAAGTATTGTGCTCTTGTTTGTACTTTTTTTCTCATCGTTCAAACTGTTGGCTGATTTTTCAGTAAGAATCATTGGCTATTGTCAATATGATGTATTTACTCTAGATATTGAAACATCGTTTAATGGCAGTTCAACCTTTGAACTTTGTACAAATGATCAAGGTAGATTCGTCAGGACAACAACGAGTACAATCAAATATTCATCTAATGATCAAAGAAGTGAAATATCAAAAATAGCTGAAATCACTAATTTATCTGTCTCAGAATTTGAAAAACTAGTTTCACTTTATAAAAACGCATTAAAGTTTAATATTTCAGATAACACTACAGGGCTCGATGGCTCAAATTGGTGCTTAACTTCAAGAAATGGAATGAACAGTGTAAAAGCATGCTTTTGGACGCCAAGTGCTGAACCAGAAGAAAGAGGTTTACTTGGCTTACACGAACTAGGTAAACATTTGTGGCAGATATCAAAGCTAAATGAAAGAAACGATGTCAGCTTCTATTAATTACACGCATAACCAGCTAAAGCAGACACCCACTTCAAGAAAGTAGCAAAACAACCATTATGTCCTAAGCTTTAAGGTACTCAAACAACCAAGGATGGTCTGTCATGCCTCAGCCACGTAAAAACCAAATCAGTTTAATTGATACCCCTTATTACCATTGTGTTTCGCGCTGTGTTCGTCGTTCGTTTTTGTGTGGTGAGGATAAATTTACGGGGCAGAGTTACGAACATCGCCGAGGTTGGGTAGAAGAGCGTTTGTTGTTTCTAGGGTCTGTGTTTGCGATTGATATCTGTGCTTATGCTGTCCTGAGTAATCATACGCATGTGGTGCTGTGCGTGGACAAAGACACGGCTGAAAGCTGGTCTATGAAAGAAGTAGTAGGACGTTGGCATCAGCTGTACCAAGGCACGCTGTTGAGTCAAAAATATCAAAGAGGGGAGACACTCAGTAAAGGTGAGCTTATCAGCTTAGAAGAAACAGTAACGATTTACCGCCAGCGTTTGTACGACATCAGTTGGTTAATGAGAAACCTCAATGAATACATTGCCCGAGAGGCCAACAAAGAAGATAACTGCACAGGCAGATTCTGGGAAGGTCGATTCAAATCTCAAGCTTTGTTAGATGAAAGTGCGGTTTTAGCGTGTATGGCCTATGTTGACTTAAATCCTATTCGCGCCAAGATGGAAACTACGCCAGAAACGTCAAAGCACACCAGTATCCAGCAACGTATTCACGCTCTCATCAAAGGTGAGCAACCCACAAAACTCATGCGTTTTGTGGGTAATCACAGACAAGACATGCCCAAAGGTATTGCTTACAGCTTGATTGATTACTGTGAGTTAGTAGATTGCACAGGCCGCTGCATAAGAGAGGATAAAGCAGGTTACATAGAGCATCACCACAGCCCTATTCTAGAGCGGTTAGGCCTCAACTCAGAGCAATGGTTAACCCTGACCACAGAGTTCGAACAACACTTCAGCACCGCTGTAGGCAGTGAGCACATGTTACAACAATTCAAACAACACATAGACTATAGGCGCATACGAGGGATGGTAAAGGCCAGAGCCTTACTTCAATCCGCCTGAATCATAACCCGACCTATTTTTAAAGCCCAACACAACGTGGCGAAATTATGTTTCCTGCGAATTGAGCTGGCGGCCGATTTAACTGCATTTTTCTTGTTCAATCCAAACAGGCTCTAATCCCTCATTTAAAAACTAAATAGAGAGAATATTTTCACCACTTTGTGTTTGTTGATTACGCTGTGGTTGGGTACTTTATTAGATTAGGTGATATCAAATTTAGGTTTTTTGAGCAAGGCAAACTCTTGATCGTATTTGAGGATACAGGTCCGGGGATCTCTCTCGAAAACATTGAGACTATATTTGAACCTCTGTTCAGTACCAAGACTTTCGGTGTGTGCTTAGGTATGCCAGTGGTAAAACAGGTACTCGAGCAACATAAGGGCGGAGTGCAGATTGAAAGCGAGCCCGGCTCTAGTACCCGAGTTACCCTATGGTTACCTTGTGAGGGCGGTTAACAAGGCAGCGTAAGATGATAAATTAAACACATTTCGAGGTCACTTGGGCATAGACATCATTCGAGGCATCGACTCCGGCATGAATGATTACGTTTCAAAACCAGTTGTTATCAGTCATATGTACGTTACTATGCTTAACGGGCTCGATTTAGCCTTGTAAAGATATATCCACGTCCGGTTTATTACGCTTGGCATGCTGAACGGCTAATCAGGAATGTAGAATGTTTTTCACCCATTTAAATATTCGTCCTAAATTACTCCTGGGGATCGGAATTGCCGGATTCGTGTCGGTTTTATTCGTTACCTTGTTTATAAGCTTATTGTTTAAGGACATTACACAAGACTCGCTGCCAGAATTGCAGAGACTTCATCAACTCGAAGCCATTGCCCATGATCTGGTGGTTGAATATAACGAGTATTTGCTTGAGTCGGACGAAGAGTCTATCGGTGAAATCAGCGAACTTAAGTCGGGTCTCAATATTGCGCTAGAAAGGTACTTTGCCAAGG
>Ga0316204_10008280_pt1 | contig 14568 bp, 12 predicted proteins | sample 6monrhotite_MG_2_FD_205661 | JGI IMG/M metagenome (GOLD analysis project Ga0316204, IMG submission 205661) | Microbial mat bacterial communities from mineral coupon in-situ incubated in ocean water Damariscotta River, Maine, United States -... | ecosystem: Environmental > Aquatic > Marine >...
TCTGTCGGGTGATGCCCGTAATCGTCATATACCCGGACACCGTCGCGTGTACCAAGGAGCTGCAATCGGCGATCAAGCCCATTAAATGACTCCAATGACCTTGCAAGCAGTTTGCCGTCGGCGCCCACCGATCTTCCCAGCGCGTACGCCATCGCGGAGTTGAAGGCGTTGTGTTCGCCGGGCATAGAGAGTTTCCAGGTCTGTGTTGTGCCGTCGGGCTCATGCAAAACGACCTCGCCGATGACCGGGTCATACCCGATCACCCAATCGGCAGCCGGATTGAAACCGATGGTTTCAATGCCGCATTCGAGCCCGGCGGTGACTTCTCTTCGATGAGCACCGTCGTGAGCGATGATGAGCTTGCCGCCGTTCTTCTTTGGAGCAATCAGCCGAGCAAACTCGGTGAATGCCTTAACGACGGCGTCGAGTGAGCCGTAGATGTCGAGATGATCGGCTTCAATCTGCGAAATCGATGCAACGGTCGGGCGGAGGTGATGGAACGAACGGTTGAACTCGCACGCTTCTGCGAGCAGCACGCCCGATCGGCTCTTCCAATCACCATCAGGTATGATGGCATCTCCTACACGATATCCGACAGCTGAGTTGTTTTCTGAGAGCGCACCATTGGCAAGTTGACTACATGTGGCCCCGACAATGACTGATGGATTGATTTTTGCGTCTGTGAGCGCGCATCCGAGCATCGCGGTAGTCGTGCTCTTGCCGTGTGTCCCGGCGATTGCGATTCCGGTGCGTCCCTGCATGCATACGCCGAGGGCTTCAGGGTAGCTCAGGATAGTGAGCCCGCGCCTAGTCGCCTCGATCATCATCGGATGATCGGGCTTGATGGCAGCCGATGCGATGACGAGACCGGCGTCTTCAGGGAGCCGTTCGGCTTGTTCATCGAATCCGACCGAAATATTTGCGTTAGTGAGCGCATCGGTGACCGGCGAAGGCGTCGAATCACATCCACGGATCATTAGCCCGGCTTCGCCCATCAAACGGGCGAGCGCGGACATGCCGCATCCGCCGATTCCAATTAGGAACGGGCGGTCGCTTCCGAGCCGATCAATCAGCTCAATTGTGAGCTTTGAACTGCGAGGCGTATTGGTCGAGATGTCAGACTTTCCGGGCGTTTTCACCATTGCCAGTTTATCGACACAACCCCCGTTTGAACACCAATGCTTTGGCATCTTGTTGGATCAAATACCCTCAGGAGCGTTGAGCGCCTCTGGACCAAGTGTTTGGATGGTCGGGACACCGATCTGTCGGCGTTTGAGATAGCTGTTGAGTTCATCTAGCCCAACCGAGTTGACCTTCCCAATGATCTCATCGAGTGATCGTGGCCGGCCAAGATTAATCTGATCGGCAGCAATTGCCCCAGCACGTGCACCGGTGGATTCACCAGAGAAGATCAGCCTGCTCTTGAGCCCGGTCTTCGCGCGTGTGAGTTCTTCTTCCGTGACATTCCCTTCGCCGATGCGCAAGATCTCGGACATGAGTACATCGAGAGATTCCTGAGCACGCTCGGGTGTGGTCCCGACATAGTTGCTCACGACGCCACGGTCTTTGTCGGCGCGGAACGAAGAACTCACAGCATAGCACAGCCCACGCTTCTCGCGCACCTCGGTGAACAACCTTCCGGACATACCGCCCGAGAGCACCGAGATCACCAGCTTTTCGAGCATATTGTCGGCGTGCCCTTCGTGCGGGCCGTCGTGGACAATCATGATCTGTACTTGGCTCGAATCGTCGTCAATATGGGCGTATCCGCGTGTTGGCTTGCTCTGTGATGCTGGCATATCGACGCTCCCGGACCACCCGGCCGTCATGGATTCGATCTGCTTGATCACTTCGTGTTCATCAAAGTCGCCAGCGATTGAGATGATTGAGCCGTTCGGCTTTGCCTGCGCATTCCACCATTGGACAAGCGCTTCATGCGACAGCGATTCAACACCTTCGATCGTGCCCAGGGTGTTGCGGTTGTATGGGCTCGGTAAGTGACGATCCCTCGCGGCCAGCGCAGTGCGTTGTTGAGGATCATCCGCCAATGATGCGATCGCTTGAGTTGCCAGTTCACACGCGGGAGAGAACGAATCGGCTGACATCGTTGGGTTCATGACCATGTCGGCGAGCAATGGGAACGCTTCACTAATGCGGGAACCGATCATCGAAGACGAGAGCTGGATGTAGCGAACAGAGTTGCTGATATCGCGAAGTGCACCGACATGATCGAACGCATCGGCCTGCGCCTTCGAATCTAGTTGGCCTGCTCCGCGCATCAACATCTCAGCGCACACACTCGAAGTTCCCAAATTGTGGATATCTTCAAACACCGCGCCGGCTGGCACAAGCCATCGGATTGCAGCCGAAGCAACGCCGCTCATCGGTTCGGTGATGATGACAAGTCCATTTGTACTGGTATGTGTTGCGATGGTGTTGAGTGCGCTTGGCATGGAAACTCCTCGATAAGCAATGTCTATCTAACCCGTGCTCAATTATGATGAACAATGTGTCTGTTTGGGTTATTGTTCGCATTGATTGTGTAAAAAACCGACCGCACAGACAAAAGAACTACAAACGATTGCGCACGAACATGCAGCGATCTTGCCACGAACTGCATCGAACTACACGCGAAGTTGATCATTCAACACAATTCGTGCGTGACCCGACCTTCTTCGAGTGTTGTTGGTGCCTGCTCAGACATTGACGAGTCAATTGCCACGCGCAGAGAGCAACAAACACGATGTGTGGTCATCGAAAACATGCCGCGGCATCATATTGATCATGGCCTGATCGTGTTTGTTGTGATTGATATTTGAACGATCGTTGCATGTTGATCATGTTCATGTTCAAGCTTTGAAAAACGATCTTGATTAGTGTCCAGCTTGAATCGTGCGCGCAGTTTTTATCTTTGTGTGCACGATGCTTGATGTTGATGTATGCTGATGTTGAGTTGAAGTTGCGCAATCTTCGCGCTCTTCTTCAAGAAAATCTATAGATCACACCGATGTGCTTTGTAGATTGTTTGACAAGCGTTTGTAGTAGGCCGATATTCATCGTGAACAAATCGGCTTCAATGTGAAGCAACACGGACCAACGAGGAGCCCTAAAAATGGCAAAGAAAAAAGCAAAGAAAAAAGTAGCTAAGAAAGCTACGCGTAAAAAAACTGCAAAGAAAAAAGCAACCAAGAAAAAGGTAGCCAAGAAGGCAACCAAGAAGAAAGCAACTAAGAAGAAAGCAACCCGTAAAAAGGTAGCCAAGAAGGCGACCCGCAAGAAGACCGCCAAGAAGAAGGCTACAAAGAAGAAAGCCACAAAGAAAAAAGCAACCAAGAAAAAGGCTACTAAAAAGAAGGCAACTAAGAAAAAAGCAACTCGTAAAAAAGTAGCCAAGAAGAAGACCACTAAGAAGAAAGCCACTAAGAAGAAAGCTACCAAGAAAAAAGCAACGAAAAAGAAAGCAACTAAGAAAAAGGCTACTAAAAAGAAAGCCACAAAGAAAAAGGCTACTAAAAAGAAGGCAACCAAGAAAAAAGCGACCCGCAAAAAGGCCACTAAGCGCCGTGCAACTCGCCGATAAACACTGACTTGCCACGACCGGGTAAGTTGTTGGACCCGGAGTATTCCAGAAACTACAAACGCTCGGGGCTGATCGAAAGATCAGCCCCGTTTTTTATCGCACACATCCCTATACAATATCCAATCGCAGCCAGATCTACTGCATGTCTCAGGCCGCGGGTCGATGCTTGATGATCTGGTCCACTAAATCCATATCCATATTCTCGATTGGATAATGCATCGCCAGACCGAGCTTGAGCGTATGTAGATCGCAAACGCCAAAGGTGCAACGATCCGGGATTCGCCAGCCGACGAAACGCAGCGCCCTTGCCAGGCACTCCATCGAGGTCACAAACTCAATCTCGCCATTGTGTTCAAGAATCGGGATCAAACCAAACTGCCACGCCTGGCGATTTGAAATGAGTGATCGTGTCTGCTCATCGATCTCAACAGCCAACGGATCAATACGGGTTGCGATCATGGCGTATTGAGATGCCCATGCCTGTTCAACAGCACCGGGCGAGACATCGAAGCGTTCTTCGGCGATAACGCCGAAGGGGCGGTGCGATTCGCGCTGGATCTTGAGAATCTCATCGCGTTGTTCAACACTCAGAGCACCTTGCTCAACCAATAACTCACCGAGTCGGATACTCATGTGTCTGCTCCTTCTCACACAAGCTGAGCCACTTCTCCATTCGAGCTCAAACATGCGCTTAGAACAGAAATCGACAACACACGCACCGAGATAAAGACTCATCATCGCGCCTGGCTACATTAAGCCAACGCAGACCAATCCCATCGCCCCAGACTCCCCACGGCGATGTCCATGCGGAGATATCCAGAATGAAGTTCAAATCGGTTGGCACGACAACCCGATGCATTCATAAAGGAGTGCGTCCGAAAAATATGAGCTTTTGACCTATTTACCAACACAGAAGGTTGCGAAAACCCTCCCGAGCACATCATCGGGGGATACCTCCCCAATAAGCTCACCCATCGCATCTAATGCTGATCTGAGCCCGATAGCGACGAGTTCAGGCTCTTCGATCGCTCTCTTGCTCGCATCAAGTCGGCTGATTGCTGCATCAATACCTGATAGTGAATCAAGTAATGCCCTGCGGTGTCTAGGTACAAAGACACCAACCCCTGTACCAGAGCGGTGTGAGACCGCATCTGCGATTCCTCGCCGGAGAGACCCGATTGCGGTGCCATCGAGTGCGCATACCGCAAGTCCATCGGGCACACTCTCGCCGTGTGGGAGATCGGACTTGGTACGCACACGGACGATCGGCTTCCCCTGAGGCAGTTCGATTGTCGATTCGTCGAATCGCCCGTAGGGATCACACCAGAGGATCACGGCCGAATGTTCAATGATGTCCATCGCCCGGAGCTGGGCTTGCGCATCAATTGCATCGATCGCTTTTTCGCTGCGATCTGTGAGCCCAGCGAGGTCAGTAAGCTCAACTCGACCTGCCCCCGGAACATGCACGGACAGATCCATCGGCTCGATAATCGCGTCGCGGGTTGTCCCCGCTTGATCAGACACCATCGCCCGGTGAACACCAAGGAGCGCATTGAACAGCGAGCTCTTGCCCGCGTTGGGTTTGCCTACAAGCACAACGCGAGGCAGATCCGTTTGGACACGATCCCCTTTCTGGGATCCGATTTGTGCGATCAGACTCTTGCGGATCGAGTCGAGACGAGTATTGAGTTCAGATGGTGCGATTGGGATGACATCTTCTTGATCTGAAAAATCTACCCCGGCTTCGACAAGCGCGAGCAGTGAGGCAATTTCTTGCGCCCATTGATCGCATTGCTCGCCGTAGGAACCGTCAAGGAGTGCATCTGCAGCGGCGAGCGCATCGTCGTGCTCCCCCGCTATTCGCAATGCAATTCCCTCCGCCTGCTGAAGCGTCAGCCTGTGATTGAGATATGCCCTTGCGCTGAACTCTCCGGGCTGGGCGAGTTCGATTTCTTCAAACGCGAGGAGTGTATCAAGCACCTTCCGGACGAGCACGGAATTCCCGGGCATCACCAGTTCAATGGTGTCTTCCCCGGTGTAGCTTGCGGGGTTAGGGTACCACAGGAGCATAACGGGGAGTGATAAATTGTCTCCCAGCTTGAGTTTTACGGATACAACACCCCGACGATCAAGAGTGATTCCGAAGAGTTCATGCGCACAGCTTCGTACACCCGTCCCCGAGACTCGGATCATCGCCCTAGGAGAACTCCCAGGAGCGGAGCATTGGGCAGCAATAGTTGAACCCGTTGGCACGAGGATCGCCTCCAAGACGGACCGATTCGTTTACATCTTCCCGCGACGGTTATGCTTCGAAGCTGGGTTTGGATGCGCGGGACCTTTTTCTTTGAGCTGCTTCTGCGCTTCTGCGGCTTCGGTCATCCTCTGCAGGAACCCGGGCCCCTTGTCCTTCTTAGCCGCCCGGATGTTTTCGATCTCGAGCATACCGTGCTTCTTCATATGAGCGCGGATCCACTTGTTTTCGACAATACCCATAGTCGAGTTTGTGATGAAGTAGAGGGCAAGTCCTGATGGCGCTGCGTACATCATGACAGGGAACATAAACACCATCATGATCTTCATCATCTTCTGCTGGGACTCCTGCTCTGGGGTCAGGGTCGCCTGTGTTGGTGGTGTGAGATACTTCTGATGGAGGTAGAACACCACGCCGAGGAGCAATGGGAGGATGTTGATCGAGTTGACCGTCCCCCACATCGCAAAGCTAAAGTGCATCGAAGCAGGTAGCGGGATCGCTCCGTCGGGAGCAGAAAGGTCGTTCATAAACTGCCAGTTCATGACATTCTGGAATACGCCATAGAACGCCGGCTCATGGCGGAGCTCAGATGCAAAGAACAGCGTCGCGTAGAGTGCAATCCAGACAGGCGACTGAAGGAACATGGGTAGACACCCGAGCATACCCGCCGGCGAGATGCCCTCCTCTTTCCAGAGCTTGCCCATCTCTTGCTGCTGTCTCTTCGAATCGTTCTTGTACTTCTCGCGGATGGCTTTCTGCTTTGGAGCCATTTCCTGCATCTGGACGCTAAAACGCTGCACACGGATCTGCGACCAACGGGTGACCGGGTGGAGGCAACCACGCACAAGCACCACCAAGAGCAAGATCGAGACAGCCCAGTCCCCGACAATCGAGTGGAATGTCCTCAGGACACCGATGAGGATATCGGTGAGCCAGCTAAAAGTACACGGTGCACAAATGCCGCCGAGGTTCGAGACAACCATCGTGGGCATATTGAGTGAAGCTATTTCAGGCTCGGCGTTCATCAGCGGGCGGTTGCGGGGTCCTGCATACACCCCGATGGTGTTGGTCACAGATTCGCCCGGAGCGACTGCATGCTCCTCGCCGATGAGACGCAGGACCTGAACAGCATCGAGCTGATTCGCGTATGTATCGAGCATCAGCCGATCGATCATAGTAAAACCGGTGAAGAGTTTTTCCTCAGCGGTTTGTATTGATGCCGGGGCGAACTGCGGGTGCATCGCAACCACAAAGTAGCGGTCTGTAAGCCCGAGCCACGAGAGTCTCTGGGCCCCGTTGAGGACCTCCTCGTTGGGCCAAACCACGAGATTGTCTGGATATGCCTTGCCGTATTGAGCAGGGATTTTTTTACCCAGCAGCTTGTTGCGGTTCTTGAGCTCCTCATCGACCGTCACCGTCAGCGAGGTCGCTTGTTGTTCTTGGGGGAGCAGGAAACCGTATCGCACGCGTCTGCGATCGCCGCCGTAGGACGAGTCGGCCTTTGGCATATCGATCGCACCGCTGGACACAAGGCTCGCATTAATAGGTTTGTTACTCAGGTTCTCAATCGTCTCAGCAAGATAAAAACCATGCTGCTTGTTCGGCTTGAGCGTGAATCGTCGTTCGAGGCGGACAACTGGATTTCCATCGATGTCATCAATGTGAGCCTCGAATACGCCAGCGGAGACCTGCGACCAGATCGGATAATTCCAGCCCGATAGATCAACAATCGTGCCGTTGATCTTGACGCTCATAGCTGCAAATGGTGTCGCGAACTTTGTCGAGTTTTCCAGTTCGATCTTGGCTTGCAGTGTCACATGAACATTGCCGGCCACGGTCTCGAACTCATCGGGGAGTTGGAGCGATTCAATCCCCGCACCCAACTGGGTGAAGGTCAGCGCTGTCCTCTGATCGATATCATCGAGATCGCCGAGAGGGTCGAATCCTCCATTCGTGAGTTCAACCGCTCGGGCGACATAGCTTGGGGACTTGATCGTTGATTCTGTGGTCTGATCAGTGTTTTCTTCACCCGGAACATCAGTGGCAGATTCATCTTGAATAAAAGAGACTGGAGCTGCGATGCTCTTCTTATGGATGTCCGATGCTCGCGCCATCAACAGCATCATCATCAATACACAAACGAACGCACCAATAGCCCAGAGGACAGATCGAGCGGGGCGGAAGAACTTGAGAGGGGAAGCATTCATGCGGGTGTGGTTCCAGCGTGTGTATAAACTTGGTTTTAAATAAGATAGGACCTGAACGGATCAGTCTATCGAGCCCAAAGACTTATCGCCCTTCGTAGAGCCGATCGCCGAGCCAGTCGTGTAGCTCGGGGATCGCTTTGATCTTGTCTGCGGTTTCCTTGATGTCGTATTCGACCCGGACAAACTCGACCTGTCCTGGCGAGAGAATCGCATAACTTGCTCTCGGGTCCATATCTCTTGGCTGACCCACCGAGCCGACATTAATCACGGCCTTCTCATCTTCTATGAACTTGAACACCGGCTCATCGCCGATCTCCGATGGCGGATAGAAGTCGGGTTCATTCGAGAACACGCCGGGTACATGGGTATGCCCCACAAGGGCGATCTGATCCACGCGATCAAAGATCGCATCCATTTTGTCGGGTGAATCGTTGACATCATCGGGGAAGATATATTCGTTAATCGGCCGACGGGGTGAGGCGTGCACCGCGAGTATCGGTGTTTGGTCGCCGCAGAGATCTTCAACAGCTCTCACCCTGAGCGCCCCGAGAAACTCGTATCGTTGCTTGCGTTTGGATTCATCTGGTTCGGCGTCAAACTGCTCGCGAGTCCAGTATGCGGCGCCCTCGGCGGTCGCGTTAAAGTTGGTTGGCTCGTAGAGGACACCAAAGTCATGGTTTCCCATGAGCGCCCAGTTGCAGTGCTCTTGGACGAGGTCGACACATTCGAGAGGCTCAGGGCCATAACCGACAATGTCGCCAAGACAGACAATATTTTCGATCCCCCTCTTTTGAATGTCCGCGAGGACATTTTTTAGGGCGGCCGCGTTGCCATGAATATCGCTGATGACTGCTGTGGACACGGACGGATCTCTCGAAAGGGTAAGGATTTGCGTATATCACCGATCACGGGAAAATACGGTCAGGCGTGAACTGTAGAGGCATGGTCTGCGATGGGCAATATCTTCTTTGTAGTTCAATACACCTGATTTCTCTTTCCGATTCGTGTACGCGTATGATGAGAACGGCCTTAATGGCCGATGAACCAAGACGGATGGACGGGTGTTCGGAGCGATCTCCGGGTATGCGACCCGCATTCTTCGACTGTAGACACATGTCAGGGAAAGACTTATGGCTTCAGCTTCAGTTAGTTATCAACGGACCCGCGAGATGGGAATCGATGAGCTTTTGCTCGAAAATCGGATCGTCTTTCTCGTTGGTGAGATCAACCATGCCTCGGCTTCGCGCGTAATGATGCAGATGCTCTATCTTGAGAATCAGCGCCGGAACCAAGAAATCAACTTCTACATCAACTCGCCAGGCGGGGTTGTCGACGACACCCTCGCGCTGTACGACACGATGCGGTTCTTGAGTTCGCCGATCGCGACCTATTGCATCGGCAGGGCGTACTCGGGCGGGTCGGTCCTGCTTACTGCGGGCACCAAGGGTCGGCGGTTTATATTGCCGCACGCGAAGGTGATGATTCATCAGCCCTACGGCGGGATCACCGGGCAAGCCGAGGACATCCGTCTTCAGGCCGAGCAGATCATCAAGACCAAGCAGACACTGATCGACATCATCTCCAAGCACACCGGGCAGAGCAAGGAACAGGTCCGCGAGGACTCCGAACGCGACCGGTACTTTGATGCACAGGAAGCCAAAGACTACGGGCTCGTAGACGAAGTATTGTCAGAGCCGCCTGAAGCAATCTCTGGCATAGCAAGCTCATAAGTTCTTTTGATCCGTTGTTGATTTGATACCAGTTTAGTACCCCCACCGAAGAAGGTGAACACGATATGACAACCCCAAGTGCACATCTGGTCCCGATCGTGATCGAGCAGTCTGGTCGAGGCGAACGCTCGTACGATATTTTCTCTCGATTGCTCAAAGACCGGATCATTTTCGTGACCGGTGGCGTTATGGATGAAATGGCCAACCTTGTTGTTGCCCAGCTCCTCTTCCTCGCCAACGAAGACGCGAACGCAGATATCCATCTTTATGTGAACTCCCCGGGCGGATCGGTCACCGCAGGCCTCGGGATCGTTGACACCATGAACTTCATCAAACCCGATGTGTGCACATACATCATCGGGCAGGCCGCCTCGATGGGCTCGGTGATCGCATCATCGGGAGCCAAGGGCAAACGGTACGCGCTCAAGAACGCTCGCAACCTAATGCACCAGCCATTGCTCTCAGGTGTAATGGAAGGGCAAGCGACTGACCTTGAGATCGAAGCCAAGGAGATGCTCCGATTGCGAGATCGCTTGTATCAGATCTACGCGGATGCGACAGGTCAAGACCAAGATAAAGTCCATAAGGACTGTGATCGCAACCTATGGCTCGACGACCAAGAAATGGTCAGCTACGGGCTGATCGACTCAGTACTCGAGACCATGCCTGTTCACAGCGACGAGCACTGATCATTTTGATTTTATAGAAAGCAAACCCCAAAACCCGCGTGATTACGCGGGTTTTTTCGCGTTCTGATTTTCTGGTATCCTTTTAATACACACTCACACATGAAAGGATACCAATCATGGTCAATCTCACCGAACTCTGGATGCCGATTCTGATCGCCACTGTCATCGTATTCTTCGCCAGTTCCATCATGTGGATGCTCTTGCCACACCATCACAAGGACATCCAATTCTTAGAGGATAAAGAATCTGGATATGTCGAAGCTGTAAAATCACTCGATATCAAACCAGGTCTTTACATGTATCCCGGATGCGATCACAGTAAATCAAAATCCGATGAGAAGAAGAACGAAATCAAGGAGCGATGGGACGCTGGCCCTTGGGGTGTGCTCACGGTGTATCCGGGCAAACCAAACTTTGGAATGAATCTCATTAAAACCTTCATCGCGTTCTTAGCGATAACAGTATTCGTGGGATACATCACGGGGATTGGGATAGCGCCTGGTTCTGACTATCTTCATGTCTTCCGAGTCGCGGGTGCAACAGCGGTGCTCGGGCACTGCATGGGAGGTTTGTGCGGCTCATTCTTTATGGGCAAGCCAACGAGATTTATCATCACCGATTTCATCGACGGCGTGGTGTATGCCCTGATCACCGCAGGGATATTTGCATCGATGTGGCCGAGCGGAGGCGGTGCCCTGCCGGGCGGGATCATCGCACCCTGAATCATGACCTTATGTTTGGTTAGATCCGTGTCCGCTAGAAATCAAAGTTCACGATCACCGCGATCTGCTCATCGTCCTGCGCCGTGCGCAGGGCGTTTATTGCATCCTCAAACTTGAAGCGCTTGGTGATGAGCCCGCTCAAGTCGATCCCCCCGGTACTCATCGCGGTGAGCCCTTCGGCGATAATCCCGCATCGTGATCCTATTACCTGTAACTCGTTGGCAATGATCGGGGCATAATCGATCGGCTCGATCTCACTGAGCAACGGGATCGGATCTGCCTTGAGCACGATCGTGCCGCGAGGGCGGACCATCTTCATCGCTATTTCAAGGCTCTGGGGATGAAGTGTTGTGTCGATCACCACATCTTGATCTTGCCTGCGCCCAACATCGTTGAGATTCCGGTGCTTGATCCCCCATTTCGCACAGAGTTCCAGCCGTTGGGTGCTCGTGCCCAGCAACCGGACCGATGCGTTGAGCTTGGTCATCACCTGAGCAGACAAGAGCCCTGAGAGCCCTTCACCGAGAACTGTAATATACGATTTGCCTTCGATATGAACGATCTGTGATGCGTGAGTTGCTGCAGCGAGAGCAGAAGCAAACACCGCACGATCATCCTCGATCTCGTCGGGGACTCGCGTCAGATTCCGTGTTTCGAGCACAAACCGTTCCGACAAACACCCGTCACGGTTCATCAGCCCAAGGATGGATCGTTGTGGATCATGATTCGAGAGCCCTCTGCGAGCGAGTTCAGACGCCGGTTCTGCGATGTTGACGCTTCCGACAACTCTGGCTCCGACCCAGTTTGCATCGGCGCATTCTTCTACGACCCCCACAAACTGGTGTCCGAGGATTCCCTCGTAGCCCACCTTTCCTTGGCAGGCTGCTATATCCGCTGGGCCGATGAGCACCCGTGTGGGACGGATCAACGCCTGGCCGTCAACAATCGATGGCTCAGGCGCGTTGCGGTCGAGGAAGACCTCAGAGTTGATCATACGGACTGCAAGCAAAGAAAGACCCCGTTTAGCATTCAGCGTCGGGCGCACTGTTGGCACCTATAGATGCACTATCGATTGGATTCGATAGCGAGTGCATGATGTTCTTGAAATCGGATGATTCTCGGACGAACCCTGATCGCTTTGATCTTGTTATCCGATCATTTCCCGCTTATACCGACTCTCATTCGACGATCACCGGGTCCATCCCTACTGGGGTTGAGGTTGTCTCGTTTGGGGGTGGCGGGATCAGCGGGAGGTATTCAACTAGACGCTTCTTGCGATTAAAGACAGGGTAGGTATACGGCTGAGCACCTGCAAATACATCATCGGTTGAGTTGTACCAGTCAATCCATGCCCTGCGATCGAGCCCAAAGTTTTGACCCGTAAGAACCAAGAGTGAATGCTGGACACGATCATTTACGACCAACCGTGAATCTTGGAGAGCACTGATGAGCGCCTGCACAACCGAGTTTTCTCGATATTGCCCGAGCGCGTCTGCTGCTGCCGCTCGCACATCGGCGCTGGATTCATCGTCCTCGTCGATTATCCCTATCAGAGGCTCAACCGCCTCGTAGCTGTGCACGCGCTGAAGGGCGCGGGCGGCCTCGATTCGAACGATGATGTTCTCATCTTCGAGCGCCTTGATGATCAGTCCAACATGTTCGGGATCGCCATGGCGTCCGAGTGCTCGGACAGAGGCACTGCGGACACCTGAGTCTTGGTCATCCATCCCGTCGAGATAAAGCTCAAGGTAGACCCCATCGCCGCCGAACTCTGCGTTTGAGAGCAGGGTCGTTCCGCGGTATCGGTTTTCAGCGCTGTATTGATCCGTCGCCATGTCCGCGGCTTCGCTTGGCGAAGTCTGAGGTACGAGCACTTGGAGCAAGCTCTTAGTCCCGCGTGGAACATTGTCGAATGTGCCACACCCACTCAGTGCTGATAAACCTACTGCAGCAACGAGAGTGTTGTGGATTCGGGTATTCTTTGCTTTGGCGAATCTACGCATGATCTATTATATCGAGTGAATAGGGGAACCTGCATGAAACTGATGGATCTCGACGAGGTTTCAAGCCCAAACAAGCAGTTAGGACATGATTGAACCCGAGTCGATGTCCTGATCACGCAGTGAAATTGGTGCGTCGAGGATCTCTTTGAGCACAATAGCCTGACGAATAGAAGCTCGTGAGCTGAGCATCGATCGGGCTGACTGCCCACTTTTGGGCTTTGGTGCCTTTGACGCTTTGGATGGCTTCTCAGAAAGCTGTCCCGCATTCCGATTCGGGCCCGGCGGCTGTTCCTGATGGGCTGATTGAGGCGTGTTGATTCGCTTGCGTTGAACCCGCGAAGTTTCCTGAGTCACCGCGACAATATTCGGTCGGTTGGAAGGCGGCTGCGCTGTACGAGATGAAGCACCGGTTTGTGGAGATGACGGTCTCGTTGCAGACGAAGATCCCCACAGCTGTTGTTGAGCTTTGGGTCTCGATTGGCGTGTTGGTTGCTGAGGAGTTCTACGCTGGGCTTGGCTCTGCGATTGGCCTTGAACCGGGATCGGAGGCAGATTCGGATGATTCTGTGAGATACTCGATGTTGAAGCAGACGGTGATGTAGATGATCCGCTGGCGCGTTTTTCACGCAATGCCCGCAGCTGCTCCATGCGCTCTTGGCGTAGAGCCTCGATCCGCTCGCGGCGTTGGGTATTTTGGTCTGTTTGTTGAGCTTGTTGTGGTGGCGGCTGGGTGATTGTCGAACGACCAGTCCGCAAAGACTCTTGTTTCTGACGGGATATTCTTTGGATCTCTTCGCGCCGAGCCCGCTGCTCTTTCGTCTTCTGAGCGATCCGCACAGCTGCGTTAAAAAGACCGCCAAGGATGATGATGATCAGGATCGGATTGCCGATGATAAAATTGAGTACTCGTTGGAACACGAAGAGAGTATATCGTCATTATGAAGGCATTGTGCGTCTATTCCGTTGTTTCGATTGATGGAATCAGCACGGAAAGCCCGTTTTCGATCTCATGTCTTTGAATATTGACCTCGAAGACCCTTGAGAGAACTTCTTGGGTAAGCACCTCTTCAGCTGGGCCTTGGGTGACTAGCCGACCACTTTGGTCGAGCACAATCGCCTCGTTAGCCCACCTGATCGCGGTCGTGAGATCGTGTATCACCACCCCCACCCCCACGCCAGTATCGGCGAGTTGCTTGAGTGCACGCATGGTTTGTTCAGTGTGCTTTGGGTCCATCGCCGAACATGGTTCATCGGCGAGGAGGTACCCATCAGGGTTTGACGCGATCTGTATCCACGCTCTGGCGATCGAGACGCGTTGCTGTTGTCCCACGCTCAGGTGTCCGTAGGGCTTGGAGGCGATACTGAGAAGATCAAACAGGGCGAGGA
>Ga0316204_10008281_pt1 | contig 14567 bp, 15 predicted proteins | sample 6monrhotite_MG_2_FD_205661 | JGI IMG/M metagenome (GOLD analysis project Ga0316204, IMG submission 205661) | Microbial mat bacterial communities from mineral coupon in-situ incubated in ocean water Damariscotta River, Maine, United States -... | ecosystem: Environmental > Aquatic > Marine >...
CATCTATTTCCAAATCATCGGCTATTTTAAACTCACTTCCGGTGTGGTAGCCTTTATCATATAGACCTGTAAATTCATTGGTGCGCAATATGCTTTTGGCTCGCTGTAGCATATTGCCCATGGCCTTTGAATCGTTGGTATTGGTCACCTTAAAATCGATGGGCAGGTTGTGCTTGCCGTCTGATGTTGATTGCACATTGTAAGCCACCTCTGTAATGTTGTTTCGCGTAATCATCTGCCGGCTTTCGGGGTCGGAAGTGGAAATTTGTTTTTCACCGGATTCTTCCAGTTGCTTTTGCAGTCGTGTATATCCTTGTTTTCGCGCCTGGTGTTTTTCTATTTCATCCTGTATCAGATTGAGCTTATCCTGATCTGTTTCTGAAAGCTGCGCTTCATATTCAGCCAGTTTTTCGTCAATGTAAGCCAGGTGGCGATCAATTTTCTTTTGGTTAAAGTTGTTCTTTTTTGAGTTCTGGGCGCGCAATTTGGTACTGTCGCCGGCAATAAGCTTTCCTCCAATCAAATCAAAATTCCTGGCAACAGTTACCGTGACCCGAAAGACTTTCTTAATGGCTTTTGGATTGTCCCTTCGGAAATTAGAGATCGTATTATGGTCGGGCGACAGCCCTTTGAGCAACCACATGACTTCAATGTTTCTTTTGGTTTCCTTTTCCAATTCCCTTGAAGAACGTACCCTGTTCAGGTAGCCATAAATGTAGAGCTTCAACAAATCTTTGGGATGGTAGGCCGGGCGGCCATTTTCGATAAAATCATTTCGGAACCCCATGCTGTCAATATCCAGGCTGTCAACAAACAAATCAAGAAAGCGAACTTCATGATTTTTGTCAATGGATTCATCCAGGGAAACGGGAAAAATACTGATCTGATTTCTGTTTAGACCTTCTATATATTTCATATGTAAATATACAGATTATCTGCGTATTAGCCATGAAAAAAGGCTTGTTTTTTTGTAGAAAAAAACGTGAAAGTTATTGGGGGTTTTTAGACAGTCTGACGGTTCGTATATGAAAAGTTGCCGATTTCGAAGCTCAAATCTTTCAATTTAAGATGAAGTTGAAACGAGCTACAAGGGTTGATATCAGTACTATTTCGGCAATTTTTTATATACATTGTTATATGGCGTTTTTATTCTTTTCTATGTTCAAAATCAGTTCGTTAGGACTTGGATAAGAAGTCGGCAAAAGGTCAATTTTAAATGGCAATTCCTTTCCTTTTAATTCTTCTATTTTCTTACCAATTAAGTCATTTTCCAAGCAATAATTAAATGTCAGTTTCAAATATCTTCTAATAATCATTAATGGTAAAAACTTTCCACGAAAGTCCATCCATTCCATTAAGTCTTTTTTGCCTTTTGAACTATTACAAGACCTACAAGCAAAAATTAAATTTTCAGCATTGTCTTTTCCCCCAAATCGTTGTGGAAAAATATGGTCAAGTGCTAAATTGTCTGAAGAACCACAATAGTTGCAAATCTGTCCAGTTTGAAGTTTGATTTTTTCATCGTCGAAAATTGTCCGCATATTCATTGTGCCTTCATTTAATCCTTTGAATAATTTGGCTCGTATCATATAGTTAAACCGACCATATTTTTCTTGTTTTTTGTCAACTGCTGTGTGAGCCATTGCAAGATTTGCATATGACCAGTAAATTTGTTCCCTTACTGTCTCTATTTTCCTTTTTGTTTTAGCCATCAATTGTTCTAAATCGTTAAATCCTTCTTTTGTCTTTTAATTCTTGCTTGATGTGAACGTCCCAGATTTTTATCCTTTCTTACAATTCTTAAATTTGCTTTTTGTTTGTGATATTCAATAAATTTACTTTTTAATTCATTGTCTGCAAGTTCATTTGGACCACCATCTATTTTGATATATTCAATTTTGTCTATGTTGATTTTATTCAATTCGATAAACCTATCTAAAATCACTGAAAATGTATTTGGTTGTCTATGGTCTACATTTAATTCATCCCATTTTGATAATTCCTTAGTTTCTTGGCACTTTACTTGTCCTTTAACTGAAAACTTATCAAAATATTTTTGTTTCACATTTATTAAGTCTTTTTGAATTGCTTGACGACAGGCTTCATTAAATTTCGCGAAACTTTTTCTCGGTGGATTAATTCGTTTTACATATGAAAATAGTTCTGTAGAATTATCAGAATGCACAATTTCAAAACAATTCAAATTGAATTTTGATTTAACAATTCTCACATAATCTATTCCTAAACCAATCAATTCTTTGCTGTCTTCTTGGTATTCAAAAAGATAATTCAAATTTCTAAAATCATTTTCGGAAACAATGTCTCCAAAATTATATGAGTTCAAGATTTTCTTATAAAAAATCAAAATGTCTTTTTTATACTTGAATTCTAGTTCTCCTATTTTAATTAATTCTCTCAATGTGTCGTTTTTTCAAATGCCATATAACGAAAAATTGCATGTTGCGTTGCGGATTACGAGTGATTCTCTGTCCGCGTACCACCAAATGTAGTACGAAAAGCTGAAGTTGGCAAACCACTTGAGCCGCAATGAAATATGCAAAATGTTGTGCCGTCGTGCTTTATTTTTTTCTATCTTCCTGCTTTTCCATGGATTTGCTCAATGTCAAGTCTCAATATTTCCATCTTTGAATAAAAATCATTGGATTTATGCATTTTATCTTTAATAACTGATTCCTTGTTTTCAAGTTGATTCAATAGGATATTCATCCCATGTTTTTTCTCTTCTAAATCTTTTACAAATTCTATCTTGCCCCAAAACACAAGAGACTTATATTTATGTCCACATTCATTAATAATGTAGCCTCCATCTTCAATTATTGTGGCGCAAACTTTTTTATTTACACTTAAGAAATCGAGTTTTAGTCCACTCGGTGCACAATGAAAATAAATTGATTTCTTTTCTGAGTCATACCCATAGCTTAACGTTACGATGTACGGCTCATTGTCGCGGCACATTGAAATTACAGCAAATTTTCCATTATTCAAGATATCATTAATCTCTGAGTCTTTCTTTAATTCTCTATTAGGTCGATTATGTAAATGGTATTTGTTCATTAAAATTTATTAATAATATTTATATCCTAATTCTTCTTTTAATTGCTCGAAAAGGTTGAATACAATCGGGCAAATTCCATAGTTTTCAATCATTCCAAGTGTGCGAGTTATGAATTCAGTTTTTTGAGTGTGGGGATATGATTTACAATCTTCAGGTCTTTTGTTATAAATTGAACAACTTTTATTTTTAAGGTATTTGCAAGGAGTTTCTTTTAAATATTTAATTCCCTCAAAACTATCAATCTCGACAAATCTTGTTACATAATCAGATTGAGCAAGGTTCTCTATTCGTGATAATTTATCAATTTCAGATTCAGTTAAACGTGGTCTTAATGATTTACAGCAATTACCGCATTTTAGACAATCAATCTGTGATATAATTTGTTCGTTTATTCGATATACAATTCTATCAACGTTTTTAAAATCTTGTCCTTTAAGGAAAATCCTGAAATCAAAGTTTTCTTCCTGTTTTTGCTCTCCAACCGAAGCAATCTTTTCTATGTCAAATTCTAATTGTTTCATTTTAGCAGAATGTTTCTTTGCATGCGGCACAACGGTGGCGGTATGAAATCGTTGGGGATTGCGGGCTACTTTTCTGTCCAGTTACACCGAACTTAATGCGTGGCAGAATGTTTACATAACAACCTAAACCCCAATGTTTTATACCGCGTGTTAGCTGCTGGTGTTCATTCATTATCAGTTCATTACAATTTAAAATCCACTCAATCGAAGAACTGCTGTTCCCGAAAAAAATAGTTTTTAGAGTTGGCAAAAAAGCGTTGGCAAAGACATACTTATTGACAAGTTTTGGTCGTGCGAAGGGTTTTTCGAGCGACTTGGCAATGTGTATGGCTTTTGCGGTGGCTAATCTTCCCATATTACACTTAAAACAAATTTATTTTTGTCCGAATATATACAGGATTCATAAAACTTTCTTCCATAGTCATCGTCATTATAAAGTCTAAACCAATCTTCTGCTTCAATTATTTCAAATTCATCTTCGCATTTCATTCCGTTTTCATAGAAATATTGACCCGCTGATGTATTTACAGGAACTTTAAATCCAGGAAGTGCATCAATATATTTGAATGGAAAGTCATCGCTATATTTAAACCATTTTATTTTATTGTCAATTGAGCAAATAATCATAATAGGATGATTCCCGATAGATGCGAATTTTATTAGAGTTGCTGTAATACTTGTTTGATATTTTGTAGCAAGTTCTTCGATTAGGTTAAATGAAAACTTGCGTTTAAATACATCCTTTAATAATCTGGATTTTGGTATTAATAAACTGGAGGCAAAAAAGTCTGCCTCTAATTCAACCTCATTGTCTGATGAGAAATTTGTAAAAGATGGATGAGAAGGTGTTAATCCGCTTTTTAAGGCATTACGGTGTTCATCAATTAAATAATGTCCTAATTCGTGAGCCAATGTAAAACGAACTCGTGGCTGATAAATATGTTTTGCATTTCGACTATTTAAGTAAATATGAAATTTACCTGAGCGATGCTCTAATAAACCATCGAAAGCATTACCATAATCCTCAAAAGTGTAGGATATCTTATAAATATTTACAAGTTTATAAGGACAGACAAATGTATCTACAAAATATTCGTCTGCGATAAATTCTGCTAATTCTGAAAGTTCTTTTTTCCGACTTTCTGATATGTCATATTTATTCTTCGCCATTTTCAGCCTTATCTCTGTCTGATTTCATTTTTTTTAGAATATCCGCAGAAATATCACCGCCTTTACGAGCCGCTATTGCAAGATTTTCTGTTGAGTTGTTAACTCCAAATTGTGTGTTTTTGCTAATTGAAGTTTGTTTGGATTTTGACAATAATTCAGATGCACTACAATAATTTTCAGGAACTTCTTCTATTTTATTGTTTTCCACAAAAGAATCTACTTCATCTTCTGAAGTTGGAAATAAGTATCCAAGAGATTTTAATGACTTCTTAAAAGAATCTTCAAAATCGCTATTTAAAGTATTTTTTTTATCTGTCATTGCTATTTACTTTTACAAGTTTCTATATATTTTTTCACTTTCGCCAAAGACCTTTTTTTAATTTGCCGCATATTATCTGGGAGAACATCCCACATATCAGCAAGTCTTTGAATTTCGTCACTCGGTAAATTTTTATTACCATCATCAAACATCAGGTAAGTAACCAAAATATTCCTATCTCTTTCGCTAAGTGTTTGTAAGGCTTTCTCAGCAAGTAAAAAATCTTTCGATTTTTGAGGTTTGATTTCCTCAGCAGAGTTTTCGAGAAAAGTCAAATCATCGTGATATTCAATTTTGTCATTTTCATCTTTAAGTTCTCGTAGTAATTTGAACATTTCTGTCTGAGCAATTCTTCCGAGCCAAGATTTCATCCTTTTTTCCTGACGTTCAAAAGGGATATCCTCAATTAACAAGAAACTTTCTGCTTTTTCATAAACAGTTAAAAAAGTATTTTGATGTAATGCTTGAATTAACTCATCACCATACATTTCCCAAGATTTACACGCATTTCTTACAACTGTGTATAGAAAGTTTTTATACTTATTATAGAATTCAGCAAAAGCTTTTTCAGCTTCTTGCCTGTCGTCATCTTTCAATGCCATTGAAAGAAATAGCTCAGCCAAGGCTTCATTTGTTATAGGTTTTAATGTTATTATTTTTGCCATATTTCTATTTACAATATTATGTATGATAATTCGTGACATTTTTTCTCAATTGGGTTTGTCACGGTTTCCCATATATATAGATGAATTGAAACATTATAGGATATGTTTTCAGTCCTTTATGATGAAAACGATTTTTTATTTTAAATAATTCTTTTTTATGAGCAAAACTTCTACACGTGTTAGAGATGCAGGAACAGGACAATTTGTTCCTGCGAAGGAAGCTACAAAAAGACCTAAGACAACTGTAACTGAAAAGATTAAAGTTGGCCCTGTCAAGAAACGTAGCTAGTAGTATTTTTTTAATTATTAATCTTTTAAATTGTTTTATTATGTACACAACAGGTGAAAAGCCCGGTAAGGGTTTGTACAAATGCAAAAAGTGCGGAGAAGTAATCAGATTGGATGACAATACTGACACACTTCCTCCTTGTCCAAAATGCCACGGTACTAAGTGGGATAAAGTTGGATAAAAATCAGGGCTGTTTCTTAATCGAAGCAGTCCTGTTTTATATTTCCAATTTAACTGCATTTACTTCCTAATTCCCTGTTATTCCGTTAATAAATGTATCTACAAAACCTAAAATCTTTTTTAGGATTTGGTCGCCTAATTTCTTGCGTTGTAATACCGATGGTTTTTCTCCTTCAATCAATTCCAGTATTTCATCTCGCAAAGGTTCTCTTTCTGCGAACAGATAATTTTCAATCAGTTTCTGAGTTTTTTCTTCCGATAGATTTTCTTCTTTAACTAATTTCTCAAAAGCCTTTTGTTGTTCTATTGTCCAGAACTTGTCAAATTCCTGTGGAATATCGTCTTCGTCTTTTATTTCAGGTAAATTCTCTGAAATAAATTTCTCTATCAATTCTCGTTTGCTCCTTAAATTAGCTTCTGAATTTAACAGCTTGAAAATCTCTTTTTCGGTTTGCTCTACATCTTTCTTGGTGTTTGTTTTCAGTTTAATAAGCAACTGAATAATGTAATTCACATTGATTTCATCACGATGGATTAATTCAAGTTCAAAGTCCACATCTTCCAAAATTGATACTTTCTCTTTTTGGTGGTCGCTTTTTACTTTGTCGTAAAGGTCAAGATATTTGCTTTTATAATCTTCAAACAATTGCTCGTTCATTGCCAGGTCTGCCCATTTGAAATCGGCAAAAGCAGTAAGAATATTTTTAACACGCATTATATTTCTAAATGCCTGTATAAATTTCAATTCATCATCTTCTGTTTTTAAATCGTTTACGCTGTTTACTGTAGGCGTAATTCTTAGCAATTCAATAAAAGCTTCGTTGAATTTCTTTACATATTCTTCGTAAGGTTTCATTATAATTACCTCAATCGCTTCTTTATTGCTGAATAAGGTAATGGCATCATCTGTTGCTTTTTTCAGATTGCGGAAAACAACAATATTTCCTTGAGATTTCTGCTCGTTTAATATTCGGTTTGTTCTTGAATAAGCCTGAATTAATCCGTGATATTTTAAGTTTTTATCTACGTACAAAGTATTGAGTGGCGGACTGTCAAAGCCTGTAAGAAACATATTTACAACCAACAAAATATCAATTTTGCGTTCCTTTACTTTTTTAGAAATGTCGTTATAATAATTGTAAAACGATTGACTGTCTTTAGTTGAGAAATTTGAACCAAACATAAGATTGTAATCTTCAATAAACTCGTCTAGTTTTTCTCTGCTGTGTTGGGATTGTGCATTAACTCCATATTGTGCTTGTGGCTCCGCTGCCATCAATAGATTTTCTTCAGGAATATATCCGTTTGCATCTGCATCGTCTTCGTTGGCTACATAAGAAAAAATGGTAGCAATTTTCAAATTGTGTTTGCCTTCTTCTTTTTTGCGTTGCAGAATGTCGTAATATTTTATTAGTGTTTTAATGCCACTCACGGCAAACATTCCTGTAAATTCTTTGCTGTGTGTTTTTCTGTTATGATTGGCAATAATGTAATTTGAAATTTTTTCTAAGCGACTTTCATCTTCCATCAACTCTTTGGTGTCGATGTCTTCTACTTCAATATCAATTTCGGTGGCACTGTCTTTCTTTTTGTATCGGCCAACGTATTCAACCGAAAATTTGAGAACGTTCTCGTCTTTTATGGCATCGGTGATTACGTATTTGTGCAATGAATCTCCAAACAGTTCTTTGGTTGTACGTTTACCTAAATCATTTTTAAAAGCATTCTCCGCAAAAATTGGTGTGCCTGTAAAACCAAAAAATTGAATATTGTTGAAAAACGATTTTATTCGGTTGTGGGTTTCTCCGAATTGTGAACGATGGCACTCGTCAAAAATGAAGATTAAGCGCTTGTCTTGCAATTTTGCCATTTTTGCCAAATATTGCTTTTTGCTAATGGCGGTATTTAGTTTCTGAATGGTGGTAACAATTAGTTTTGTATCGTCAGAAAATTGCTTTACCAAAGCTTTTGTATTGTCTGTTCCGTCAATACTGCCTTTGCTAAAACTGTTAAATTCCTTGGTGGTTTGGTAGTCCAAATCTTTACGGTCAACCACAAAAACAACTTTTTCAACTTCGGGCATATTCATTATTATCTGACTTGCTTTAAACGAAGTCAGCGTTTTGCCTGAACCTGTGGTGTGCCATATATAACCGTTTTTATTGCTGTTTTTTACTCGGTCGATTAATGCTTCAACGGCATAATATTGATAGGGACGAAGCACCATCAATATTTTATGTGTCTCGTTGAGTACAATGTATTTGCTAATCATTTTAGAGATGTGGCAAGGCTCTAAAAATTCGCTGGTAAAACCGTTTAAAATATTGCTTAACCGCTTGTTCCCTTTGTCTGTCCAGTAAAAAGTCTGTTTGAAAGATTGTCTGCGGTTATTCGCATAATATTTCGTGTTTACACCATTGCTGATTACAAAAACCTGAATGTATTGATACAATGCCGAATTTGAACCAAACGAATGGCGTTGATAACGATTAATTTGATTAAAGGCTTCTTTCAGTTCCAAGCCTCTACGCTTAAGTTCTATCTGAACCAGCGGTAAACCATTAATCAACAAAGTAACATCGTAGCGGTTTTTATATTTGCCGTCAATGGTAACTTGATGCGTAACCTGATATTGATTTTGACACCAAAACTCTGTATTTAAAAATTCAAAGTAAAGGTTATCGCCATTATCACGGATAATGTGTTGCTTTTCACGAAGTGTTTTCGATTTCTCAAAAACAGAACCTTTGGTAAGAATATTCGTTACCTTTTTAAATTCTGCATCGGAAAAAACAATTCCATTATGTTTCTCTAATTGATTTTTGAGATTGGCGATGAGTGCTGTCTCATCTTTTATTTGCACCAAGCTATATCCCAGACTTGCAAGTTGAGCAACTAATTGATTTTCTAATATTTGTTCGGGCTGTTTACTCATTCTTCTTTTTTAGCTTTTTTATGGCTTTATCGAAATCGCTTTCAATCTTTTGAACTTTATTGAATTTGTCGTATTCGGCAAATGCTCTTTCTTCGGCTTGTTTTGCTGAAATACTGCCTTTGCCCTGAAGAACTTTATACTCGTTGAATTCGAGAAATTTATTCACACTGCCCGCAAATTGCTCCATCGTAAAAGAGTTTCGGTTTTCAATAATACGTTCGATGTAATCGAAAAAAGCACTAATAGAACGCTCCAAACTTTTTATCTCCTGCTCGCTCAGGTAGTTTTTAGCAATTTTAGAATCTGATTTTAAAATTCTTCCATCGGGTGCATTTTTCCAAGTGCTTAAACCCATAAATTCTTTTTCCGAATCGGCTTTTTTGTAGATGATTTCGGCGGCAGTATTTCCGTGAATGGCAAAATGAAATTTGTTTTGTACCGTAGCGTAAAACTCATTTGTAATATCCGATTGTGGGTCATAGTCTATACTGCACTCGGCAAAAATATCAGTTATCTGTTGATAAATTCTTCGTTCGCTCGACCGTATGGAACGAACCCTTTCGAGTAGTTCTTTAAAATAGTCTTTGCCAAAATATCTTCCGTTTTTCAATCGGTTATCATCCAGAATAAAGCCTTTAACAATATAATCTTTTAAAGTTTTAGTAGCCCAAATTCTGAATTGTGTTGCCTGACGAGAATTTACCCTGTAACCAACAGAAATAATGGCATCAAGGTTAAAATATTTTACCTGATACGATTTGCCGTCTGCGGCAGTTGTTTCCAAAATGGAAACAACTGAATTTTCATCCAATTCTCCACTTTCAAAAATGTTTTTCAGGTGTTTGCTAATGGCAGGCACTTGCACGCCAAAAAGCTGTGCAATGGCTTTTTGTGTAAGCCAAACGGTTTCTTTGTTCAGAATAACTTCCACTTTTACCTCACCATTGGGCGATGTGTAAAGTAAAAATTCGGTCAGTTCGTCTTTTATGCTGAGTTTATCCATTGCTTGAATTTGAAATTAAACACAAAACATTTTTTGTAATAAGCCTTTTCTGAAAAGCTTTGTTTGTTCTATTTTTTCATCTGCGATACGAATATCTTTATCAATTTCTTGTAAGAAACTCGAAATCCTATTTTGTTCTTTTAATGATGGAATAGATATTTTCAACCTTTCAAATTCTCCTTGCCCAAGTGTTTTATTCCTGCCAGCACCACCAGGTGAAGCTAATTCCAGATAAGATTTGCCTTTTGGTGTTAAGAAAAAATAGAGAATAAAATCTAAATTAAGTAGACCTTCAACAGGTTCATACATTGGAAATCTATGGGAAGCTATCATTCCAATTTCATTTATTGTTGTTTTTGAAATGGCTCTTTCCCAAGCAAAAACAATATTGAGAATTAGTTTATTTTCTTTTATCCAGAAGACTCTTTTATTACCTAAAGATTGCCCAGTAACAGGTTCTTTATGAAAAATCCCTTTCCCGTGTGACCTAATACCAATTTGTTGATATAGTTGATATGGTTCAACAGCTACTGGATTTGAATATCTTTTTAGAATTTTTTTAATAGGATATAACTTCCAATCGGGAAAAGATTTATTATCATCATCCTTAAAGCACAGTTCTTTTTTCAATAACTTTTGAATTAACCCTGTCTTATACTTTTCTAAATTTTCTTTTTTTTCTTTTAGTTGTTCTATTCTATTATCGATTTCTCCCAAAAATCCATTAATCTTTTGCTGTTCTTCTTTATGTAATGGTAAAGAAATATTCACACCATTTAAAAAATCTCCATTACCAATATTCATCGTGTTTTTAGCTCCTCTATGAACTAAAGGTACAAGATAATTATATGTGTTTATCCAAGATGAGAAGTAGTAATCAAGCAAAAGCCCTACTTCTATATTTTTAGGTTTAAATACCGCATATAAGACTGAAACTACTCCCGTTCTATCCAATTTATTTTGTTTGATAATTCCAAAAGGGAAACCTGCTGTTGGACTTTTGGTATAAACAACATCATTGGGAAAAACTACTTTGTAATTTGAAATATCATCTGAAGCATAAGAACGACCTAAATGTTCTATTTGGTTGATAATGCCTTTCTCCTTCGCAACCGAGAATACTTCTTCAAATTCATTTTTTGAATTCCTGATTTTGTGCTCTTTGAGAATTTCGTTTAGTTTGACTGGTTTCCACTCTTCTATATAATTTGGGAAACGTAAAACTGGAATTGTTTTGTTGTTTCTCATAATTAGAATGGGGTTGAAATATTTAACTCTTTACAAAATCTAGCTATTTCTCTTTCAGTTGTTATAATGTTTCTGTCTAATTCAATCAGTTTTTCTGAAACGGCCTCTAAATCAACATCTTCTTCCTCTTCAAAAGTATCCACATATCTTGGAATATTAAGGTTATAATCATTTTCCTTAATTTGTTCCAGTTTTGCTACAAAACTATATTTTGTTTCTGTGTTTCTATTCTGACAGGTTGATACTATTTTTTCAATATCTTCTTGTCGAAGATAATTTTGTGTGCTTTTTGCATAATGTTGGCTTGCATCAATAAAAACAACATTATCTGGATTTTCTCTACATTTTTTAAAAACCATAATACAAGTCGGAATATCTGTCCCAAAAAATATTTTGGCTGGTAAGCCAATTATAGCATCTAAATAATTACGGTCTTCAATCAGATATTTACGAATATGTTGTTCTGCACCACTTCTAAATAAAGCACCGTGAGGCAAAACAATTGCCATTGTGCCATTTTCAGTTAAATGATAAATCATATGTTGAACAAAAGCCCAATCAGCTTTACTTGCGGGTGCTAATCTTCCGTATTGGCTAAAACGGTCGTCACTTGTAAACAGAGGGTTTGCACTCCACTTAGCAGAAAATGGTGGATTAGCTACAATGGCTTCGAATTGGTGTTCAATGTGTTGTGGGTGTTCTAAAGTATCTTCCTGTTTTATGTTGAATTTACGATAATGCACATCGTGCAAAATCATATTCATTCGAGCAAGGTTATAAGTTGTACGGTTGAGTTCTTGTCCGTAAAAGTTGTTTACTTCTTCTACTTCTTTGGCAACACGCAAAAGCAATGAACCAGAACCGCAAGTCGGGTCGTAAACCGAACGTAGTTTGGTTTTTCCAGTTGTTACCAACTTTGCCAAAACCATACTTACCTGCTGTGGTGTGTAAAATTCTCCTGCTTTTTTTCCTGCTCCGCTGGCAAATTGTCCAATCAAATATTCGTAAGCATCGCCCAAAACATCGAGTTCGGTATTTTCCAGTTTAAAATCGATTTTGTCTAAGTGCGATAGCACTTTTGCAATCAATTGATTTCTTGTATCGGTTGATTTTCCAAGCTTGGTACTGTTCAAATCCATATCCTCAAAAAGATTGTCAAAATCTTCTTCACTTTCTGTTCCCATTGTAGAAAGTTGGATATTGTTCAGAATTCTTTGAAGGTCTTCAAGTATAAAATTGCTTTCCGTATCGTTGTTTCCGTTTCCTCTTTTTGCAACTTCGCTGAATAATTCAGAAGGTTTAAGAAAGTAACCCAATTTTTCAAGAGATTCCTCTTTTATGGCTTCAATATATTCTTGTCCTTGTTCAGTATTTTCTTTTATTGCCTTGTATTTAATGCCGTCTGGTTTCAAAATGGCATTGGCGTAAATTTCCATTTTTTCAGCGAGATACTTGTAAAAAATAAATCCGAGTATGTAATCTCGGAATTCATCGGCATTCATTTTACCTCTCAACTCGTTGGCAATATTCCAAAGTTGCTGTTCAAGTTGTTTTTTCTGGTCTTCACTCATATATTTATCTCTTCCTTAAATTCATTTCTCAAATTTACACTTATTCTGTGTGCTGGCAAGAAATTGCTCTTTTGGTTTTTTTAGGTTGGCTTTTGCGTGTTGGCAAAAACCAAATGTGCAATTTGTGCGGGGGCTTCCCCAACTGTCCCGAAGGGCAGAAGCGCGTGGGCAAAAACTATTTTTTTCTTGCACCAACCTTCAATCAATTCTCCAATTTTTCCAATCCACTTTTTCAATTTTTATAATAAGGTTTCAATGTTCTATTTCTGTTTCTTTCACTTGCAGCTAACGAATTGCGCTATGAATAGTTGCCGATTTCAAAGTGCTTTCCTTTCAAGTTAAACCGAACTTAATGTGGGCTATACCCCTTGAATTTACTGCTGTCTCGGCAATTATTTATGAGCGCGTGTTAGAGCCCGTAAATTATTCATCCAATCCGGTTAAAAATGTCTCCAATGTTCTATTAAATAAATCGGGATTATCAAGATTTGCAAAATGCCCTGTGTTTTCTATATCAATCAGGTTAAAATTGCCTCTTACTTTAAATGTCTCAATAGTGCTTTCAATAACTTTATTGATTTCTTTGTCTTTATCACCTCGAATTATCTGAGCCCAAACCTGAGAGTTTTTTATCACTTCCAAATAATCAAAATTGCCTAAATGTGGCACTAAATTCAGCACCGTTGATTTTTTGGCTTGTGATATCATCTCAATAATCTTTGTTTTCGAATCTTCACTAACACCTGCCGAACCAGATAGTTTACCAATCGTCTTCATGCTTATCAGTTTGTAAGTAAATTTCATCAGTCCTATTGTAAATCCTGATTTTTTTAATTTACTTGTTGTTCCGTATGAAGTAAAAGACAGCATTCTGTCAGAATGCACTTTCATTAATTCATAACCGACATTTCCACCCATAGAATTACCAACGTAATGCACATTGCCTATTCCCAAAGTGTCGAGAAGCATTATTATGTCATTGCTAAATTGAGATAATTCAAAGTCTGATTCTGTTAACTCACTTGATGAAGATGTATTACCATGACCTCTAAGACTAATAGAAAGTGTTTTATATCTGTCTTGAAAGTATTGATGTTGGTTTTCAAACTGGCTTAAATTTGCTCCAAGTCCATGAACGAAAAGAATTGTCTCTTTATTTTCAAAGCCGGTCAACAGGTACTCCATATTAATCGCACCTAACTGAACATTTCTAATCTTTTTCTTTAATGAATCAGACCGGAAATTGTAATTAACTTCTTTAGTCTGAGAATAATTCTTTGCCATTATAATTACTGTTAATATTATAATTCCGATTGTCTTTATGTTACATCTTTATGGGCTTTAACGGTTGGCAGCTATGGCACGTGGCCGTTCGCTACTACTATTGTTATTGATTTCCTCTATGTTTAATTTACTAATCATTTGTCTTGATGACCCTAATGCGGCCATGTGATATTAGGTGCTGTTGAACTCAACCTCCGGTAGCTAAAGTTCAGCTAAGGGAGGTATCTTGCTCATAACTATAAATTAAACTAATAATGTTATGAGTAAAAGTAGACAAAAGTTTCAAATTGCGGAGAAAGAATCCGG
>Ga0316204_10008283_pt1 | contig 14566 bp, 6 predicted proteins | sample 6monrhotite_MG_2_FD_205661 | JGI IMG/M metagenome (GOLD analysis project Ga0316204, IMG submission 205661) | Microbial mat bacterial communities from mineral coupon in-situ incubated in ocean water Damariscotta River, Maine, United States -... | ecosystem: Environmental > Aquatic > Marine >...
AATTGATCGTATGTAATATGACCCGTTTCTAATAATAACTCTACATATGAGTGATCACGAGTCAAAAGCTTTAAATTACCATCCCATAAATAGGCTCGTGAATCTCCCACCCATGCAATTTCATAAGCATTACCACGAAATAAAACGGCAACTACAGTAGAAGCCATACCTTTTTTATCTTCTTTAGTTGAGACCTCTATGAGTATACGTTTATGTGCTGCCACCACTGCCTTTGCTAATGAAACTCCATTTTTGACTTCATCATAAATAGTTTTACAGGTTAACTGACTAGCAATTTCTCCTTTTGATAAACCTCCTACGCCATCAGTTACAATATACAATCCAATATTTTCATCAACAAGGAAATAATCTTCATTAACTTTTCTTTGACCAATATGTGTAGAACCAAAACTATTCAACATTGAGCATCTCACCTGAAATTATTTTATAATTTTTATATATATCTATCATAAAGTATTTAATAACAATTTTGTAACCACTTTAAACTGATCTGGATAATATTTATCTTCATATTCTAATGTTGCATATAATTTATCTAACAACTTCATATGTTTTCCATCATCTTTTAGATCAATTGATATGGTTTCAACAGCAGAGAATACTTGTTCAGCACTAGAATAATCTCTAAACTTACCATTTGATGCATCTAACAATAATTTTTTTCTGAAAGCTTTTTTCTGAACCACTGTATATTTTTTATCTATCAGGTCATTAGAAAAACTGTCTAAAATTAGAATAATTTTTTTAGCGGTTTCAACTACAGAGTTTTTGTCTTTAGTACTCGCAATATGCAATTGTTTTATTTCAGACTTTAAATCAGATGATTGAGCTATTGCTAAAGAATCTAAAACGGATGTTAACACTACCAAAGCTGCATCATCTAGTCTAACAGAACCTGGTGCAATATTATTACTTAAGGGCTCTATTGGATACCTTGAAGGGACCATAGCTCTATGACAAGAATGACATTCATAAAAAGAAAGCTCTGGAAATAGTCCATGTTGTTTAAACTGATTGGATTGTAATAATCTTAATTGTTCTTTAGCTTTAAAAATAATACCTGTTATCCACATATTAACACTTCGTATTGATCCTTTACGTTTTTCATAATCCGCATCAACTTTGTAATGGGCTGGTTGATTCTGCGTAAAAGATTCCAATTCAAAACTAAGACGAGGATGACCTGCTCCCATAATCCTATGAGTTGCAAATTTATTCTTTGTACCTAAATGACAAGATAAACATAAATTTGCTCTATCTCTTGGTTTCTCGGATGGATATAAACCTAAACTGATATTTTTCTCATGAGTTGCCCCATCTTCCTTATGATCTGACAACCAATTTTCAGCACCCCCGTGACAGGCTTCACAACCTATTCCATCACTGATTTGAAATTTTTTACCTCGTTTTTCTTTAGGGACATTATCAGCATGGCAGTCTAAACAAATCTTTGCTGTATGAGCGCTTGCTAATCCTAATTTTTTAGCCATTTTTTTTGAGGAAGCTTTAAGTAATGTTTTATAAGCACCTGAATGATCATCCTCAGATAACCATACACGGTATTCATTCATCATTACATTTTCATTTGTATTTTCAACACTTTGGCCATGACAAACTCCACTTGAGCATGTAGCTACGCCCATATGCTTTTCATCACTATTTTCAGGCAAATTTACAGCCATTAACTGATAACTCATTATGAGTAAAAAAATAACTAATTGTTTTCTTATCTGTTTCATTTATCTTCCACAAACCAAGGTTTACCATCTTTATCTAAATACAAACGGCGCATTTCTTCTAAGTTCAACGGTCTTGAACCAACTCGACCAAATACAGCCATTTGTCCCCCTGTTTCATCAACACCACGATCTCTTTCTAAGCCTCTAGAAACTGAATATGCAGGTGATTTTGTTTTATAGCTTGCAATTAATAACGGATTAGGTTTTGGACTAAATCCATAAAACTTGGGTTGTAAATCTGGAGAAGTTAATTGTACAATTTTTAATCCTCCTTCACCATCTGCTACATAAGCAAACAAAGAAGCATTTGTAGTTGCTACTGTCACATCATGAGCATTTACAATTTTACCATTTGCATTATACATTTGTTCTAAAAACATTTTTTCTGGATTTTTGATATCAATAATAGCAATTCCTTCTTTACCATTAGCAACATAAGCAAATGTCCGAGCTAAATGAAGTTTTCTAGCAGTTGATAATTTAACTGTATTATTTTCAAGTAACTTTGGACTGTCCTGATTTGTCACATCAATAGTCTTTAATCCATCTGCATCGGTTACAAAAAGGTATCTAAACTGAAGTTGAGCTGCTTGTGGGTTTTTCAATGCGATACTGTTAACAAACACTGGCTTCAGTGGATCATCTAAATTTATTGTTACCAAAGCGTTATCAGTAACAATATAAGCATAATATCCACCAAGAACCATATATTTAGCATTGTTTAATACCCCATTTGCATTCCATGTCACAGCACGAGAAATATTATTATTCAATGGATCGCCATCTGAAAAAGTATTCACATCAAATAAGATTAAACCTTCACTTGAATCCGTAACTAAAGCATAGTTATAAATTGGGTGAAATGGTTGTTCCTCATTAGTGATTCGCATTAAATCACCCTTATTTCTATCCGGATGAATAGGCTGTGTAGTTGGTAATACTAAACAAGTTGCGTTGGTTGTTTTTAGATGCGCATCATGACCTAAAGGACTAGCTGGCGCTGTAATAATACGTTGAGAGAATCCTTTATTAGCAATAGATGCCACATCATAAACTTGTACACCTTTTTTACCTTCAGCCACATAAAGGTACTCTGCTCTCATTTGCAAACAATTTACAGGTCCAGATTTGTGAGAATGACCATCTACAAGTTCTTGCCCATTATCTTGATGATTTTTAAAGAAATCAGGATAGGCGTATTTTTGTAAATAACTGCCTATTACTGCTTGTGGTTCATCCCATTCAGTTACCTCTACACCTGTAATATGATTTTCACCTCCAAGCCATGCATAATGTCCTATAAAATCAATAAATTTAGTACCATACATTAATAATTGAGCCATTATTGCATTATTATCATTAGATACAGATAGGTGGCAATCATTACAAGTTTTAGTCTCTGTTTTTCGCGTTGTATGTGGAAAATGTGGATTAAATGCTTGAGAACTATAACCACTTGCTGCAACTGGTGGTTGCTGCATGTAAATTTTCTCACGATTGGCATTTGTAGATGATAATACTAATGCAGATGTTGAACGAACAGGTGCAAATTTTCCTCCTTTTGCTGTGCCTCTTTTACCTAACAAAAACATTTGATCTCTTGCAACTTGTGGATTATAAGTAGCAAAGTTTCTTGTCTCTCCTCCTTCATAATGATGCCTTTCAGTTTTAGCATTGGCCTCTATAGGTAAATGACAACCACCACAACTTGTGGTCCAAGATGTATGACAAGCATAACACTCCATATTGTCATAGGAATGGGCCCAATCTTCTTTTGCAACTTCAGCACCCCAATCTTGTGAATCTGTATCTCGATTCATGGTTTTGGCTTTTGCGGCTATAGGGTTGTAATGATTACTATCAGGATCAACGGCATCTTTAATTAAACTGACTTTCCATTCTAATTCAGGATCCATTACTGATCTTTGAATTAAATCATCACCTATCCATTCAAAACGTTTTTTCCCATCAGGATTACGAATGGCAGATAAATCCATTCCACCGTCTAGTGCAGCAGGACCTGAAGTAAATAAATTAGGATAAGCATCTGCTGTTCCATGACAATCTACACAGGAAATTTCAACAGCTGCTGCAACTTCTCCATATAGGTGTCCATTTCCATGTGAATCTTGACCATAGTGACAATCCACACAATGCATTCCTACATCTACATGAATTGATGATAAATGTACTGCTTTTTTAAACTTCTCAGGATCTTCATCACTGACTTTAGTTCCAACCTTGTCTAATAAGTTTCCATCTCTGTCTCGTTTAAAGATGGCTCTAAAATTCCAACCATGTCCATGGTAATCTGCAAATTGCGTATCTTTTAGTTGTGGATTTAATTCAGAAACTCCTAATACAAAATCCATGTCTTTCCATTTTCCTCTTGGAGATGCACCTTCTGGATTTCTTTCTAATGTGTGTCTTTTTTCTTCTTCAGTTGGATAAAATTGTTTTTCTGGCCACATGAAAGGTGCATCTGATTCATAATCCCACATGGTATAACCTAAATAAGTATTCATAAACATATTGGGTTGATGCATATGACAACTCATACATTGACTGGTAGGTATTGCCCTAGTAAATTTATGTTCTAAAGGGTGTCCTTTTTCATTTTTATTAATAGTATCATCTTTAGTTTGAGTTTTACCTGTATGTCCAAATTCAGCATATTTTCCTGAATGGCGAGGGTCTCTATCATTTGCATACACCACATGGCAACTTGCACAACCTGATGATCGATAATCTCCTGGTTGATCATTTGTGCCCATAAACCAAGTATGTGGATCATTTAATCTTGTTTTAGTAATATTTAGCACAGGAATTGAAACACGACCACCTGTACCGGGGCCCCTATTGGATTGTTTTAAATCTGGCTTACCAGGTTTTTCAATTCTTTGTAACTGACCTAACGCATTAGGCAGTCCAACTTCAGGAAACAGATTACTAATATTTCGACCACCACCTTCAAACACTCTAAAAACATCACCTGGTTTAACGGTTTCCCATGCAGGTAAGGGATAAATAGCAGGCATAATACTTCTTTTAAGCATTTCCTCTGTGGGGGTAATTGGTGCGGTTAATTTTACTGGTTCACCATCTCTATTATAAGCCTCTCCAAGTAAATATTTTTTATAAGGCAATATACCATTATTATATGATGCTCCACCCCATAACATGGCTGATGTGGCCATTAAAGAGCCTTCTGCAGCTTCTATAGTTGCCAGATGACAGGCGCCACACGCCTCTCTTGCAATACGATAATCGGACGGATTAACAAAACGTATAAATTCTGGACTCTCTTTGTTCAATAATGTATAAGTTCTTTTTGGATTTGCGCTTGATGGAAAATGCCACTTATCTGGATACAAGGGTAAAACATGAGCTTTTTCTAAAGTATGTAAATAATCTTCATCTCCTTTCTTTGCAGTTGATGCCACATGAACACCTGCATTGCCTCCATGACAATCGGTACAACCTAGTTTTATAGCAGGAGTTTCATGCATGGTTTTTTCATCAGTATTGGTATGACAACTAATACAACCATCACTCTTAGCATTCATCTCTGCTTTTGTTTGATTTTTAGGTGCAGGTGGATAAACTTCGTACTCTCGTTCAACCTTATGAGCTTTTTCTGCTGCAACAACCACACTTAGACTGAATAATATTCCAACAATTATTATTATATTTTTAATTTTCATACCCTCCTCCCTTAATAAGTTAAAATAATATTAAAAAGCAATGAATCAACATCACCTTTACCAAATAGTTGCTCGTATCCATCACCAGCAAATAATCGTGCATAGGATAACCTCAATACAACATTTTGTGAATTCAAAGGTCTCCATATAAAGGCAGCCGACAAATCCAAACCAATATTTTTATCAATATTAGGCTGTTGGCGTGCTACTTCTAATACTTCTGTAGTGTTAAATTGTAAATAATTAGCATTCATAGAAAAACTCAGCTCAGGCAATAATTCCATGTCCATTCCCACTCCTAACAGACCTGTGCCAGGATTTGTAAAATTTGACTGCCCATGTTCTTTAGATGAACGCAATGAATTTAAAATACCATTTCTTGCGGATAATGCCACTTTACCACCGGCTATTAACGGATTGGCTTGTCGAATCCAATAACTGGTATCGGCACCGGCAAATTGTGGATTTTCAAATATTGCATCAAATCCTTCAGATTTATTATCAAAAGGATCATCATCACCACTGCCATATAAGAATGAAGCACTTAATCTAATCCAATCGAAATCAATTGACGCTTCTGCTGCTAAGAAATAAGCTCTGATATCCGACTCAATATCATTAAAGGTTCCATGGTTTTCATCACCAAAGGCATAATAGGCTGATGTTGTTAAATTTAACCTTCCAAAATGACCATCACCATTGTAACCCAAATATGTGACATCGTAATGCCTAGGTCTTTCAGTTCCTATTGACGCTGGTCTAGCGATAAAACCATTGGTATCATAAAACAAATTATCTTCTCTATTGCGATTATGAATTAAAGAGAATTGTGAGAAAAAACCTAATCTTGGCTTGTCTTGTAAATATAAATTGGCTATAAATAAATCATCCTTTCTAAGATCTTCTCCTAAATCATTTAAACCACTATTGGTATCTTTTTCAAATCGCCTAAACAAAGCAAGATTATATTGGTATTTATTATTATCCCTGGTTCCAAATACACGCACTCCAAAAGGCGCATCTTGAAATAAAAAGCCTCTAAAATCACTTGAAAAGGGCTGTATACCAAATCTAACACTATCAAAGTCATAATTTGATGATACATTTCTTAAATGTTTGTCAATAAAGAGAGTTTGAATACCGACATGATTGTCAGTTCGTGTTTGACCTTCAGATGGGTTAACGTTCAATCCTAATATTTCTTCAATGCGGGTATGATTGTAATTGAATACAGGAATAAATCTGTACTCATAATCAGGTGGTTTAAAAGTTGTGTCACCTTTATAATAAACAAATTCAACTGCTAAATTTTCATTTACTAAACTTTGTTGAAAATCACCAAAAACATCTATATTTCCAGGATCATTTGTGCTTTGAAGACCCACAGGAGTTGCGACATCCCTATCCTCATAAACAGTATCTGAAATCACGCCTAAATTAAAAAACCAATCATCTCCATGTACAGGTTTATCAGCTTTTAATACATTGCGATTATAAGGATCATACCACCTATCTTTATAACCTAATGCATCAACTATTCTCCATCTGTCAGGTATAGGTACTTTTGCTTTAAAGTCATCCAATCCAGGACGTGGAACTGGTGAAAAGGTGCGAGATAAATAGGTTCTTTGCTTGACTTCCTCTTGAATGACCTCTACGATTTCTACCTCACCAGTCTCCTCATTAACAATTACTTCTTTGGATTTACAATCTCTATTAGCTCCTCCTGGACGTCTGCGTTTTTTTCGGCCTGTTTCTTGACCCTGTCCATCATCACAATTTTGTTGGCCACTTTGTGCAATTGCTTGATTACTTATAAAGGAAGTACCCATCACTATAAAAGAAATAGTAATAATCATTTGTATTTTATATCTCATCATCATTCCCCTATTTTCCACGACAAACGTTTTCTGCTGAACTGTTTAGAAATGGAGATTGAGGACATTGAATGTATCTTAATCTTGTGCCTTGTGGTGTAAGATTATCTGCTCTTATCTCTGGCGGTGCATTATTGATTGATCCACCTAAAACCGTAGCTGCATTATGCACCCCCAAAAATGAAATCATATCATCTTGATCAACTCCATCACCTGAAACGCCGATTCCTCCAACAAGTTGAGATCCTCTATATATTGGAACACTACCTGGAAAAATTTGAATACCGTTAGCTAACCTAGATGAATTAACTTCGGTACAAACATTGCCTGTATCAACGGCTGTTGCACCCGCTGCAAATAATACATGTTCTATAACTTTATTCATCACCAAATCAAGTTGCAATCCTGTCGAAAAAACACTCCATTTATTATCCACAAAAGATTTACTGAAGGGTCCATTTGAATTAGCCTCAACGCCATCAGCATAAAATGGACGAGATAAATTACCACCGGCTCTATCTGAAAATGCTGTGCCATCACTGAGTGCATCAATACCTACAAAATCTTTAACAGCAGTCACATAATCAGGGATTAAAACAGTTTCTTTAACCATTAAACTGGTATCCAGATATCTTGTAGGCTCTGTAATACTATTAAGAAATGAAGCAGCATCAGTATTTGAAAAGAAAGCAGCTGTTCTGGCTTTTTGTAAAGAAACATCTGAACCAAACATAGGTGCATCTCTTGTTCTTACAATACCTAAGGGCACACCTTGAGTATCGACAACAGAAATTGTTACTCTAGCTTGAGATCCTAATGGACGTCTTATTTGTGCTCTAGCCCTATTGGCCACATCTAAAGCAGATCTTAAAATTTCTCTAACTTCGTTTGAAGTTAAAGCAGCCACTCCATTTAACAAACCATCGTCAGTAGCATCGATTGGGGGATATCTTTCTATATTATTTTCATCAACAAAAACAAAAGCATCCAATCCTGTATAATTTATAGTATCAGCCACGACTCCAGATTCAGGTTCTCTAAACACTGTACCACGTTTAATAGTGCCATCGGAATAGCCATTGACTGCGATTAAACTACCATCAGTTAAACTGTCAAACGTTTGTGCAGTCTGAGGGCTCTGATTAAAATCATTAAATGTAACATCACTATAACGCAATGTTTTTCCATCAACTGTAATGCGGTTAGCACGTATATCATCAGGCGGTTCATAGCCTAATGTGGCTGCCAAACCAATAATTTCATCATTATCTGTGTCAAAATCAAGAATAAATTTATCGATCCCATAATGATTATCTGAGATAACACCGATGCCACCAACAACTTCTCCATTTATATAAAGTGGAAACCCTCCAGAGTCAGCAGAAAGTCCCAAAGGAGATCTTTGTGGGCCAATTGTTTTTGCAGGGTCATACCTTAATGAAAAGTCAGAGCAAGCTAATTGACTAAACTGTACACCAAATAAAGGTCCTGAAGGCTGATTATCTTCTCCAGGGTTAAAATGATCTTGAATAATTTGTCCTGCAGTTCTTGTGGTAAATGCATTACCTCCACTGGATAAGTAAGCCCCAGTTACAGCTTTTGAAATAGCTGCCAAAGCATCTCCTGCCGCCCCTGATGGTAAAATAATATTGTCTAATCCTGTTTCTACTGTCGCAGGAGTTGTAGTGCTAATTGTAACTTGAGTATCAACTCCATTCATGCGATATACAGCTAAAACATTACCCATTCGATCTACTACGGCTATTGTCGCTGGTGTTGAAAGAGATTGTGCTTGAGTTATAGCTTGTGCTAATACAGATTTCACATCATCAATTGATAAATGAATTCCGTTAGCTACATTATTATTTGAAGCTGGCTCAGGGATATTAGAAATAAATGGCCCCCATTGATAACCGTTGGCAATTATAGTATTTATGAGATGAGGCTCAATTACTAATTGTTGATTTGGTCCCAAATCTTCAAAAAAGTTTTCCTCAATAGCCATTACATTATTTGATATTAATAGACCAAACAACATAGATATACCAGTGGTGATTTTTATTTTAAAACTCATTGTATTCCTCCCTACAAATACTACCTAAAAATTAGTAATATTTTTAATTTTCAGCATCATTATCTTCAAAGTGGAAAGCATGACATCTAATACAAGAAAGCTCCACACTATTTTTTGCATCTTGTTGATGACATTCTAAACATTTATTTCTTTGTGGCATAGCAATGTCTTCAGAATGATTTGACTGTTCTACATTATGACAGCTTAGACAAATTTGCTCTTCATTTTGACCCTTAACACTTAAATGACTCACATGGTCATAAGTCGCTTTCGCATACCAATCATTATTAATTTTTATGGGTTTTACAAACCATTTACTTAAAATATCCGATGTATCTCTTTCTGCCACTTCATGGCAAGTGATGCACCCACTTTTTGTAAATTGAAATTCAGCTTCTTTAAAGGCTTCTTGACGACCGCAGTCTAATCCAGTGCCTTGGCATGTAGCTTCATTAAAGTGTTTACCAGGGATTCTTCTGATTTTTTTCTTAGCTCTTTTAGCTCTTAAATTTGGATCTGTAAATTCACGAATATAATGGGCTTGCAACATGACTGTTGCAGTTCTTAGATTGCCATGTTGTAATTCTAAATCAGGATTAAATACATCAAAAGTAAGCTTATGACAACTTCTGCAGTCTTTATCCATGGTTATAGGTTCAAAGTGCTCTCCATCATCTTTAAGTTGATGACAATCTTTACAGACCAACGCTTCACCAGTGTCATCATTTTGCACTTTATCATCATCTAAGTGAACTTCATGAGTGAACTTTAAATTTGAATTTTCTTTACTTGGGTTATTTGGATCAAATGCTGGACGTTTCTGTAACCATTCATAATTGCCATTTTCTACATAAGGTTCAATTAAACTTAGGCGAAATGGAGGATGGTTGTCAGAATTAAACCCAGTCACATTCTGTACTGCTTGATTACTATCTGGTGATTCACCCACAAAATCTTTTATTTTTTTATGGCAATCGACACATAATTTATCATCTGTTCTGGTTAACTGTAGCGGCTCGTTATGCTCTTTATGACAGTTTTCACATAAAAACTGTGATAATTCTTCAACTGCAGGGTGATTATTTGCAATATGATCATCTAAGTTTCTGTGACAAGTTAAGCACTGTTCATCTTGTACTTTTTCAAACGGTTTAACATGACAAATATTGCATTTGTCTCCAATTTCTGGAATGCGATGGGCCATAGCTAAAGGGCCTGATGACCAAGAATTATCTGAAGGAATAGGTAATTGAGTTAATTTAGTTTGAATGTCTTTATTCTGAGAACCCATAAATGGAATGACCAGAAAAAATAAAATTATTGCTATAAATGTAATATAAGATAGAGTCCTTATGCTAAATAATTTTTTACTGGTTTTAATTTCATAATTTTTATTTTTAATAGTTGACTTTCTTTTTGACCGACTAATATTTAAAGCAAAATCAAATCCAGTTGGTGATGATATGACTTCTATATCATAGACACCTAGTTGATAAACATGCCCTTTCCTTATCTTGCCAGACTTGCCTTTTTTATCATTTATTGAAACAAATAAGCTGCCGGTACAAGTAAATTTAGCATCAGTTTCATTTAAAACTTTAATGGTTAAATTGCCATCAGCTAATTCATCTAGCACTACAGCATTGCTCTCATTTGAACCGATAGTCAGTTCGTTTACATCAAAATCTAAATCCTGAAACTCATCTGAACTACCTAAAACTGATTTTCTTACCAAAAAAAACATAATTCCCCAATCACCTTTTTAACTTACCAATAAATGAATACAACTATTATATGTACAATTAATGCTGCCAATAGCGCTATAGTTACAGGAATATGAAACAATAACCACACCTTATAGTAAGCTTTAATTTGTAAATTTCTTCTAATTATTTTTAATAATCTTTGCCTTCTAGAAAATATAGAGAGCATTTGATTCAAAGCATCTGCTTCTGCTTGTTTAAGACTATTTGGAATAGCATCTGCCAATATATCTATTACCCTTTCCTGATTTTTATTTGAAACCAGGTTTTTTTTGTCAGTTTGCTGAATAACTTTCGAGCTATCTTTTGCCCTAAGTTGAGGTATCAATTTACTTTCCAATTGTGTGTTTTGAAGAGCACTTAACACAATCAATCGTATATTACTTCGACACGAACCTGACAAATCTTTAGCTTTCTCATCAATTTCATATAATTCTTTGATCCAGTCCTCTTGCGAACCACCAGCATTATTAATCGATAAAACTCTAGGATAATGTAAATAGGAAAACAAACCATAGAATCCTGAAAAAATCACAATCAGCATGAGAACGTAGGCTAATGTGTGCACGTTCCAACCTACTTGAAATGCTGCATGCAATGATGCAATTAAAAGCAATGAAGATCCTAAAAAAACATGAGCCGAAGCCCATCCTTGCACAGAACCAACCGATGAAGAATAAGAACGCTTACGAATCCCTAGATAGGTTAACAAAAGAATCAAAAAAGCAGAAAATATACCCAAAATATATCCTTGAACTGTTCCTCCATTTGCAGGCTGATCACCTCCTTGAGTTAGGTATAAAACTAAACTAATAATAACTATAATTAATGTTAACTTCAAATATCTAAACTTTTTATAATTTAACAGGCTCTGATGCATATTATCTTCCCTCCACTAAATCTACAAAATCACTGGGCTTAATTCTAATAGCAGCGCCAGTAGGGCAAGCTCTTACGCAGGCAGGTCCGCCTTTTAAATCCATACAGGCATCGCATTTAACGGCTTTCTTGCCTTTTTCTTTGGCTTGTTTAGTGATTTTCGCATTTTCTGGTTCACCAGGTCCATGTCCTACACCCATAAACATCCAAGCAAACAACCCCGGTTTTTTTGGCATATCATAGCTCATTTTAATGACATCATATGGACAATTTGTTTCACAGTTACCACAACCAATACAAGTATTATCAATAAATACTTCTCCACTTTCAGCACGATGTATAGCATCAGCTGGACAATCTTTCATACAGTGAGGTTGTTCACAATGACGACAGGATATTGGTACATGCAATCCTGCAAATGAAGCCCCTGTTTCACGGTCTAACCTAGAAATGCCATTATGAGTTTCAGCACAGGCTGTTTCACAATTGTCACAACTAACACACAAATTTTCATCAATTACCAAGGCATTTGTAGCCTCTCCCAAACCCTCTTCGAGCAAAAACTTAACAGTATTAGTTGCTTCAACCACCGACCCCATAGAATTAGATTCTTTCATTAAGGTAGATAAGTCATTTTGTAATAATTTTATTTGGTCTGTATTTGAACGAACTAGTTTCAAAAACTCAGGCAATTTAACTTTAATAGCTTCAACTCTCACAGCTGCTTTTGCTGTATGTGTTCTATTTGGATTACCCATCAGCGCCAATTGACCCACCAGTTCTCCTGATTGTAATTGCACTGTTACAGCTTCACCTTTTGCCAGAGAAACCGTACCTGACCGAATTAGATAAAGCTCCTCACCTTTTTCACCTTCTTCAAATAAATTTTGATTGGCTTTAAATTCAACCATCTCAACATCACCTGATATTTGGATCATTTCTTTATTAGATAATTTAGGATTAAATGCAGCTTGTAAGGCTCGCATAATAAATATTCGATTAATACCATCAGCAACTTCATCATTTGAGTTCATCAGCTTAATCATTATTCTTCTTGGTGTTTCAATAAGAATACAATCACTACTTGCCACAGCATTAGCTTTCCTTGGTCTACCAGAAAGCAAACTCATTTCACCAAAAAACTGTCCTGCTTTTAGAGTGAATTTTTTTCCATCGCCGGAATCTAAGAAGACCTCACCTTCTACAATAGTATAGAATGTATTGGAATAATCTCCTTTTTTGAAAATATAATCACCCGCCTTTATTAATTTAGTTAGCTTGCTTATGCCTTTTGCAATAGCAACCTCTTCGACTTTATGAGTTTCAGAATAATGTTCATCATCAAGAGCAATAGAAATAGTACTTTCAATGATTAACTCTCTAAATGCTAAAGCATTCATGCGTCTAAACATTGGCACTCTTTGCTGATATAAATCCAAGACTTTTTGAGCATCCATTGCATAAGGTAATAGTTTAAATTGACCTTCAAGTAAGGGGTGATCTGCAGGCTTAATTTCTTTTCCATGAATAAATTCAATGACATCATAACCTTGATTCATGGCTTGTTTAATTAGTGGGTATCCACCTAAGGCGCCAATAATATAAAGTCCTTTTATATTACTTTGATATTGGTTATCCAGATCTGGAATCGAATCTGGCTTATCATTTGGAAACTGAACACCACACGACTCAACAAAACGGCGTGGTGCAATTGCTCCTAATCTTGCGATTATGCATTCACAAGCAATTTCCTGATCCCCATCGGGTGTATCTAATACAATCGCTCCCGTTCCCCCTGGGCTTTCTGGAAGAGCCAGAGATTTAACATTAGTATTATAACTACAATAAAAATCATTTGATTTACTGTTAATTGCTGCCAGAACAGCATTTAAATTGCCTTCTTTAGCTCTACTGAACTCGTTCCTTCTATTAACAATATAGACTGTATTTTGTTTTGCTAATCCCAAGGCATTTTCAATCGCCGCATCACCAGCACCAATAACAACAATTGTTTTACCTTCAAATTCTGCTGGATCTTCTAATGTGTATCGAACAAAATTCGATTCATTGTCTCCAGGCATGCCTAATTTTCTTGGATTACCTTGTAAACCAATACTAAGAACAACATTTTCAGATTCTATTTCTTCTCCATTTTTTAATTTTATTTTAAAATCAGGCCTTTCTCCTGAAATACCCACCACTTCAGCATCATATTTAATATTGACTTGTTTGTCTTTTAGCCCATCTTCCCAAGCACCTAAAACCTCTTCTCTCTTACCCGCTTTAAAATTCATCGGACTTCTAAGGTTCAAAAACCCAGGCTCGTCCATGACGTGCTTGCCTTTTTGGTATTGGTAAATGGTTTTTGCTGTACTAGAAAATGATTCTAATAAGACATGAGTTGGAGAGGGAGAATTATGTTCTTTATCGTACTCAGCAGCCCTAGCTGCTGCGCTTAATCCTGCTGGACCTGAACCTATAACGACTACTTTATATTTGTTCTTTTCCA
>Ga0316204_10008285_pt1 | contig 14561 bp, 13 predicted proteins | sample 6monrhotite_MG_2_FD_205661 | JGI IMG/M metagenome (GOLD analysis project Ga0316204, IMG submission 205661) | Microbial mat bacterial communities from mineral coupon in-situ incubated in ocean water Damariscotta River, Maine, United States -... | ecosystem: Environmental > Aquatic > Marine >...
TGATTGTTGGCGCGGTGATGCGGAAATTGATCCATATCATTTATGGTGTGTTAAAAAACAATCAACCGTTCAACCCTGATTTTCAGGTTAAAAACGGTTGACTGCCAAGACGGTATCTGACCCCGTCAGTTCCTTGCCGGTACACGAAACTGAGTACTGAGACCTTCGACGATAGGCTAGGTTAAAAGCCAGAGCGGTAAAACTGGTTATGGCTTTATAATGTGTTGCCTTCCCTGCCACTCTTACCCCCTTCCCTTATTTAATTTGATTCGTTAAATCTTCGTAAAGTGCAAAACTTCATCTTTTAACTATAATGAAACACTAGGGGATCTCATGATAAGTATATTTATACCCCGTATTACTGAAAAGAGGGAAAGGTGATATGTCTGCATATATGAAGAAAAAACTAGGAATTAACCTCTTAGGTCAAGCCAGCTAGGAGTGGAATTTAAACTTGAACCAGACAACCTCAATGCCCCAGATGAGGAGCTTTTGGAAGACTTATTAAAGGCTGCCAATAAGATCGGAAAGAAATCAGTAAAAATGAGAGAGTATGATAGACTTGGACGCTTTTCCAGTGGAACAATCGCAAGAAGATTCAATGGATGGAATCATGCTCTTGAAACAGCAGGATTGAGCATTGAGTTTCACTCTAAGGTTTCAGATGACGAGTTGATCTCTGATATAAAACGAGTAGCACAAGACGTTGCACCTCAAAAAATGACTATGAAAATATATGATGAAAAAGGTAAATACAGTTCACAGACCGTAATAGAACGATTCGGATGGAATAATGCCCTGACGATGTTGAAGTTAAAAGTATCCCTTCGAATTAATATCACAGAAAAAGAATTATTTCAGAATCTAGAGTCTGTCTGGGTTACCCTTGGCCGTGTGCCAAGACGGAGAGACATGGTAAGGCCAGTCTCTGAGTTTTCTGAAAGACCATATCTAAACAAATATGGGGCTTGGAGAAAATCACTTGAGGCATTTGTTGAATATATCAACTCAGACTCAAGTGATGAGTCAAAACAAGAAGATTATGTAAATCAGACATACTTAGCAGGTAATAATAAAGCATCGTTCAGACATAAGACAAAACGCGATATCAGCGGCAGATTAAAAGTTCAGGTGTTAATTAGAGATGGCAACAAATGTAGATTATGTGGAGTAGTTGTTACAGGAGAAAACATCCATTTCGATCACATTAAACCTTGGTCGAAAGGTGGAGAAACAGTTATTGAAAACTTACAAGTTCTTTGTGCAGAACATAATCTTGCAAAAGGAAATTTCTATGATGAGGGTTAAGTTATAATATATTGATAGGGATCACTCCCAAGTAGGCAACCCTTCCACCACTTTTATTTCGTGTTGGCTCTGCACAGCACGGGTTTGAACCATCGCAAGATCCTGTGTCAGCCTGTTCTGTGTTTATAAGTCTCCCCCACTTTTCGAAACAAAAAGGGTGTGTGGACGATTCTGTGACCTAGTAAAAAAGGGAGTTTCCCTTATTGCGATGCCTAGAGGGCTCCGAAAACTTTTTTCAGGATTTCGGTGCTGCGTTTGGCTGGATTTGCACGAATAGCGGCTTCTTCTGTGGCCATGTAGTGGAAGATGCCCTGCATACCGAGATCAAGCACATGCTGGTTCAGGTTAGCTTTCACATCGGGAACAAAGGGCAGGGTGCTGTATTGACCCATGACGGAATCATAGGCCTGCACGGCACCGGCCTGATTGAGTGCATCCCGGACGACCGGGCGCATCTCATCAGATAACGGTTTGCTCATCTTACCCTTGAAGTACTGGGTTGCGGCATCGTTCGGGCCATTAAGAATGTTTTTTGCATCATTGATGGTCATAGCCTGAATAGCATTACCGAAAATGCGTTTCGCCTTAGGTGTCGCAGCTTCTGCTGCACGATTCAGTTTGAGTTCAAGATCATCCATCATGTAACCCATACCGACTGCATCCAGTGTGGATTTTACGGTCTGCATGCTGTCCGGTAGCGGAATATGAATCTTTGGATCTTTGTTGAAGCCGTCAGTCTTGCTTAACTGGCCAACTACGCGCTCAGAACCGACACGCAGGGCATCTTTCAGGCCTGAGACCATGTCCGAGTTCGTCAGGCTGGCAATACCTGTGACAGGGGCGGTCTGAGTGCTGTTGCTGGCCGGTTCCCCCAGCAGTCCACCAAGCTGATCCATCCAGCTGGCTGAAGCGGGCAGAGGTGTGATGAAAAGAGCCGTCGCAATGAATGATGTTGTTAGAATTGCTTTGGATGATTTGGACATATGGCACACCTCTGTTTGAATCGACTTTTGTGACCCTACGGCGCAGGCGGAGAAAAATCGAATCCCATCTGTGGTTGTTCATCTTCCAGCTGCCAGTTGATCGGCTTTTGATCATGTGATTTGAGATAAGCATTGGCTTTGGAAAAGTGCTGGCAACCGAAGAAACCCCGATAAGCGGAGAAGGGGGAAGGGTGGCGACCTGCGAGTACCAAGTGACGGGAGGTATCGATTTTTGCCCCTTTCTCCTGAGCATATTTACCCCAGAGCATAAATATGAGGCCTTGTCTCTGCTCGTTGAGAGCTGCAATCGCTGTATCGGTGAATTGTTCCCAGCCCTGTTTTTGATGTGCGCCGGGATTCTTCTCTTCCACGGTCAGTGTGGCATTGAGCAGTAACACACCCTGTTTTGCCCAGGCGGTTAAACAGCCGTGTTCAGGCGTAGAAATACCCAGGTCGCCTTTCAACTCTTTATAGATATTACGCAATGAGGGTGGAATCTTCTCACCAAAAGGGACGGAGAAGCTTAGCCCGTGAGCCTGTCCAGGTCCGTGATAGGGGTCCTGCCCGAGGATGACGACTTTCACATCGTCAAAAGGAGTCTGTTCAAAAGCGGCATACCAGTGTTCCCTGGCCGGATAGATCGTTTCATCTTTTCTGCTATCCAGAAATGTGAACAGCTCCTGCATATAGGGCTGCTCAAATTCGCTGGCCAGATACGGGTCCCAGGATTCGGATATGGTCGGTGTACTCTTCACAGGCAGAGCATAACTGCTGCGTGAGAAAATAAGAGTATAAATTCTTGTGCAGGTGTGGATACATTAGATCAAGAAATAAACTCAATCCCTTGAATGGCTGCTTTCGGTCTTCGATTCAACCGGTCGATGCAACACTTTATCTTATAATGAAGAGATGGAGTGTTGGATATGGCATACAGAACTCGAATCAAATATACATCTGAACAGAAGTCCGAAATATGGGATCGTTGGAAGCGTGGGGAGTCGCTAAAAGAGATCGGCCGCGCCTTCGACAGAGGCTCATCTTCGATTTACGGCCAGTTATCACCGACAGGCGGTATCCGGCCTTCTACACGACGACGATCAGGTTTAGTACTTACGCTTTCCGAGCGTGAAGAAATATCCCGAGGCATTGCAGTAGGTCAATCGATGCGGTGGATCGCATCGAGTTTGGATCGTTCAGCTTCGACCATCAGCCGTGAGATTAAGCGTAATGGTGGATTCACCAATTATCGAGCCAGTCGAGCAGATCAGTTGGCATGGGATAGAGCGCATAGGCCAAAGCCCTGCAAGCTGGCAAAGAATAGTAAGTTAAGAGATGCTGTTGCGATAAAGCTCGAACTGGAGTGATCACCACAACAGATCGCAGGCTGGTTGAAGTACGAGTATCCGGGAGATGAGAGCAGACAGGTGTCACATGAAGCGATCTATAAAACGTTGTTTATACAGGCCAGAGGCGCGCTAAAGAAGGAGCTGCAACAACACCTGCGTTCCAAGCGCGCGATCCGAAGATCAGTCCGTTCGGATAAACAACTGGATAAGCGCGGTCAGATTCCTGGCATCGTATCGATCAGTGAACGGCCAGCCTCAGTAGAGGATCGAGCTTTGCCAGGTCACTGGGAAGGTGACTTGATTGCAGGCTCACACAACACTTATATCGCCACATTAGTGGAGCGACATACGCGTTATGTAATGCTGATTAAGGTGTCAGACAGAAAGACAGAGACAGTGATTGATGCACTAATCAAACATTCTAAAAGACTTCCGGATGAACTGTATAAGTCACTGACTTGGGATCGAGGCAAAGAGCTGAGTGATCATAAACGATTTACCATGGCGACTGATATTGATGTCTATTTCTGTGATCCGCACAGCCCATGGCAGCGCGGTTCCAACGAAAATACCAATGGCTTGCTTCGCCAATACTTCCCAAAAAGAACCGACCTATCGGTTCATTCGCAGGAGCATTTGGACTTTATTGCCAGATGCCTCAACGAGCGTCCAAGACAGACCTTGAATTTTGAAACACCAGCAGCAAGGTTTAATGCATGTGTTGCATCGACCGTTTGAATCGAAGACCCAAAGCGGTCATTCAAACAAGAAAGATAATGAGGGGAAACATGAAAAAATACTTCTTAGTTGGCATCGCAGCCAGCCTTTTATTGTTATCGGGGTGTGCCTCACTCCCATCACCAAGTGCGATGCAAGAGGATATCAAGGGCTATCACCTCCCCATGTTACCAGCGGAGGGAAAAGCCATGGTTTATATCGTCAGACCATCTGGCTATGGAGGACTTATCCGGTTTAATGTGTTTGTCGATGACAAGCAACCAGATTCAGAAATGGGATATACTCGAAGCAGCCAATACATATACTTCAATCTGGCCCCTGGAGATCATCAAATACTTTCAAAAGCAGAGAATTGGGCTGCAGTAAACATCTCAGCAAAATCAGGTGATATTATTTTTATTCAGCAGGAGCCATTCTTGGGGCTGGTTATGGCGAGAAACGATTTATTCCCCGTTCAGACATATGTGGGGAAGTACCACGTTAAACATTTATCACAAGGTACAATCATCAAGGTTCATAAATAGCTCTTCTTGCCGAACTACATTGTATATTCCGAAATCATTAACTCGTAATTGTTTCCATAGCACTGAACGACCGCTTGAAGCAGTTATTAATATTGTCTAACAACCCGGTGTGACGGACATCATCCTGAGCGGGAAAAGCCCCTCAGTTGATAAGCATCAAGGCAAAGTAGGGGACGATATTGAATACGAAGATACAGATTTTATACAGGGCCGTACCGCTATAGTGGATGGTATCAAATCGCTCTTCCGAAATCTTGAACCAACGGCTTTGCATGCGGTAAATAACGCTACGGCCGAAGATAAAAAATGATACCCACCACAACAGTAATCCCATATTGATCAGGGCGGAATAAAGCAGGAAATCGCTAACCTGTAACATTTTCATGGAACACCGCGGCTAGGCTTCTGACGTACTCTTTAGTCCATTATGGAAATTACGTGTTGCAAGCTTTGAGCAGCGCCTGTGTCAGTAGAGATGTCTATTTAGATTGAATGGTTCAGGTGAATGGAATCGATGAGCATATCCGGGAAGTAGGGTTTTTGCAGAAACAGTGTGTGCTCAAGATCAGCATGTTTTTCCCGAATTTCACCTTCATGGTATCCCGAAGTAAGGATGACCTTACTGTCTGCATCTATTTTGCGCATCTGTTGCAGACATTCGATACCACCCATTCTTGGCATGGAAAGATCCAGGATAGTGAGATTGATCTGTTGATGCAGACGCTGGAACTTCTCCAGAGCATCAAGCCCGTCGACAGCGGTGATGACCTCCATGCCATGCTCCTGAAGTATCATGGAAGTCGATTCGAGAATGTCATGCTCATCATCTACCAGAAGTACCTGACCTTTCACCATTTTCAACCGGTTCGTTTCATCCGGAAGCTTATGATAGTCAATGTCACAGATCGGGAAGCAGACCTGAAATCTTGTTCCCTGGCCGACTTTGCTGTCGATGGTAATAAAGCCGTCATGGCCACGGATAATGCCGAGTACAGCGCTCATGCCCAGTCCATGACCTGACTGTTTGGTGGTGAAAAATGGCTCGAAAATCTGCTCCTGAATCTCACGACTCATACCGCAACCATTGTCGGATACTTCAACGACCAGATAATCTGCTTCTCTCGGTATCGGTGGCAGATAATGCGGCAGAGAGCGATGTTTGAAATGACGGCGACAGGTCGACACGCGAACGACACCATTCTTGCCCTCGATAGCATCAGCAGCATTGTTTATCAGATTCAGAATGACTTGCTGAACCTGCGTTGCATCGGCTTCAATCATCAGGTTCTCATGGTCAAGGTGCAGTTCAAGAGAGATAGACTTGGGAATGGATACCTTGATGAAATCGGCAATGCCTTCTATCTGCTGTGCGATATTAAGCTTCTGCACGACAAACTGGCCGCGACCTGAATATGCGAGCATCTGTTTACACAGACTGGAGGCTTTATCCGATGCGTAATTGATACGCTCGATATATTCACCGATCTCCTGACCCTGTTTCTGTTTTCTTTCGATCAGTGCTGTGTTGCCCATGATTGATGTGAGAATATTATTGAAGTCATGGGCAATGCCACCGGCTAGCAGCCCCATGCCCTCAAGCCTCTGGGCATGTTCGAACTGCCGGTGCATCAGCTCCTTTTCGGTTACATCGCATAAAATCCAGATGTTTCCCTCATGTTTTCCACCGCGGAATATGGTGATGAAATCGAGTTCGAGACACCTCTCATCCCGGGTTTTGATACTCAGGCCGCTAAAGGCTTTGCCTGTATTGATAGCCAGGTTTAAAGCAGTCAGATCAGACGTTATGGCTTTCAGTGCCTGTAGCCAGCGGCCTCTGTACTCATCAATCAGGGAGACCGAATCATCAAGACCGAGCAGTTTATAGATATAGCTGTTGGTCAGCACAATCTTTTGGTCCGGGTTTTCAAATGCGATGCCGCCCTTAAAGTTCCCAAGTAGTGATTCAAGCTTGGTGAAGGTCTGGCGATAGGCTGCAGTCTGCTGCACAACCTCGCGTTCAATTGTTTTTTGCCGATTCACCTGAAGGGTAAGGAAGTAAACCAGCATCAGGGTGAGAAGCAGGCCAGCTCCAAATACACGCAGGGCATATTGAGTGGAGTGGTTGCTGATAAATTCATCTCCGGCTGTGAATGTGATTATAAGTTGCTTTCCGGCGATGTTTAATGTTCTTTGTTCCGAGAGTGAGACATGATCAAGGATGTCTGTTGTGCTGCGCCAGAGGACTTTTCCACTATCGGAATCAGAAATGGCAATCGAGCGATCAGACCACTGATACTTTGTCACTATCGGAGTGACAAGAGCGCTGAGTTGCCACTCTCCGAAGACAAAACCCAGCAGGTTCTTTTCTCTGAGTGCAGTACTTTTTGGTGGCCGTCCGTCCTTATAAACCGGTTTTAACAAACCGATGGTTGGACTGCCTGAGCTATCGGACTGTATGACGAGAGAGGAGTTCGGAGCTCGCAAGATAGCGCTCTTGAAATAGAGGTTGTCGTCCATATTTCGCCCCATCGGGTAACGGGCCGGTTCTTTGGTGTCGATATAATAAATCGGGTAAATGGGAAAAACGTCTTTTTGGGTAAGCCTGTAATTACTCCATGAATCACTCTTTGCCCGCTTGTAGAGCGCTGGAATTTGATCGGCTTCAAGTTTTGGAAACCATGCATAGCTTTTCCATCCTGCTATACCTTCATTGCTGGTATTGAGAAAAAGAAAATCTTCGAAGCTGATCGGTGAGAGTGTGTCGTGATGGGAAACGTGGCCAAATTTTTGCTGTGTGCCCGGTTCGATCACCAGTTTGTTACGCACATAACCGTAAAGGGCATCTACCTTTCCGGTAAGATAGGTCAGAGAAAGACTAATATCCTGAGACTGAATGCCGGATTGAAGTTGAAACTTCTCTTCCAGACCGCTCTTTTCCTGCTCTTGAGCAAGCAGAAAAAACAAGGCGGAGATTAATAGCCCTATGGCAAAAACCAGAAGGGATTGACGGTAGCTGTACAGTATCTCTTTCATCATCAGAGATGGATCATAGTTGGTGATTATGTCAAACCTGTGTCAAAGCATATATCAGGGCAGTTCTGTAATGCACAGACAGCCTTTATCGATTAGTTTCGCATGATGTCGCTACTTTCACTATATCCCGAAGCTGGAACTCACAGGGTGTTAAAAAAGCTCTATTTGAGTCTGAACCTTCATCGTCAGGCAGCAGAAGGGGATGTGCAGATTTACGCAAACTACATTGCCAGTGTAGATGGTCGCATTTCTCTGTTTAATGAACACTCCGATGAGTTTGAGGTTCCGCTGGCGATAGCGAATAAGCGTGATTGGCGCTTGTATCAGGAGCTTGCTGCACAGGCTGATGTGATGATTACTTCAGCACGTTATTTTCGGCAGTTGGATGTGGGGAAGGCTCAGGATCTGTTGCCGGTAGGTCAGGAGCCTGAATATGTAGATCTCGCTATCTGGCGCAAAGAGCATGGGTTAAAAGCACAGCCTGATGTGGTGATTATATCCAACAGTCTGGATATTCCACTTTCAGCACTGGATAAGCTGCAGGATAGAAGAATATCGATATTAAGCGGCTGCAATGCTGAGCCGAATAACGTGAAAAAACTGCGACAGGCAGGTTTTTCTGTGACTCTGTTTGCGTCTGATAAGGTGAGTGGCAAGCTTGTAAAACAGTGGCTGGTGGAATCTGCGTATCGAAGTGCATATATGATCGCTGGCCCTGAAGTGCATCAAACATTGATCGCCGACCGGGTTCTGGATCGCCTGTTTTTGACCACGCATTTGACGCTACTTGGAGAAAATAGTTTTCATACCGTACTCTCCGGGAGTTTGAATGCGCCGGTCAAACTTCGGCTTGAATCGATGTATCTCGATCAAAGTGTGGAAGATGGACAAATTTTCACACAATATGCGTTGCAACGGGCATAACAGAGGGCCATATTAGGCTTTGCGCCATGGATGGTGCATTTTTTTTCAGGAGGATACATGCTTCAGCGGATAGGATTGTGCAAATTAGGGATGCTGGTGGCGGTTCTGTTCTGGTTTATGGAAGCCTTGCTGCACTCCTATCTCTTTGGCGAAGATACGTTTTTTAATAACTTGTTCAATCCCGATGCCAATGAAATGTGGATGCGATTGCTAATCTCAGCTGTGGTGATCGGTTTCGGTTTTTATGCACAGCAGGCTGTGAATCAGCAGTGTGATCTGCAGAAACAGATGCGCAAAAAAAGTGAACGTCTGCATGAAATTATTGATCACAGTTATGATGCTTATGTCAGCATGGATGCTCGCGGTTGTATTACCGGCTGGAATCGCAGTGCAGAAATCCTTTTTGGCTGGCCGCGTCACAAGATACTCGGCAAGCAGATCGATGAGATTGTTCCTGAGCGATTAAGGGAATCGCATCACAAGGGTATGAGCCATTATGAGCGCTCCAATATCGGTCCGATGTTGTACAAGCCGGTACAGACTCAGGCTCTGCATCGGGATGGTTTCGAATTCCCTGTACAGATGGTGATCACACCGCTTAAATCGGAAGACAGTCAGGAGTTTTTCGCATTTATCCGTGAACTGGATAAATGAAGTCTTTTAGTCATAACAGGATTTAATCATGGTAGCGATGTATGGTATCCCTAATTGCGATACGGTAAAAAAAGCCAGGCTCTGGCTTACCGATCATCATATGGACTATGTGTTTCATAATTATAAAAAAGAGGCACCGAACGGAGAACTGCTGACTGGCTGGGTGGATGTGGTCGGCTGGGAAGTGCTACTGAACAAACGTGGCACAACATGGCGTAAACTCTCAGAAGCAGACAAAGAGGATATAGACTGTGAGAAAGCGGTTGCATTAATGATCCATAATCCTTCGATGATCAAACGACCTGTACTGATTGTTGATCAGCATATCGAGGTTGGGTTCTCGCCAGAGGCTTATGCCGGACTGTTTGCGTGAGTCAGTACCAGCATAAAAAAATATTTATTGAGGGGCCGGAAGGTGTGCTGCAATCGCTGTACCATCCGGGTAAGCAGGGGCAGCCAGCTGTTGTTGTGTGTCACCCGCATCCACTTTATGGCGGTACGATGCGTAATAAAGTGGTTTATTGGATGGCGCGCGCCTTTGAGGATATGGGCTGCTCTGTCCTTCGTTTTAATTTTCGCGGTGTTGAACAGTCTGAAGGCGTCTGGGATGAGGGAAGTGGTGAGGCGGATGATGCCCGTGCAGCACTGGACTGGATGAATGAAGTACACCCGGAATCAAAGTTATGGCTGGCAGGCTTTTCATTCGGTTGTTATGCAGGCTTGCAGGCAGCTCGCATGGATGATCGAGTAGAACATATGTTTGCCGTGGCACCGGCTGTAAACCTGTGGCCCTTTTCCTTTATGATAGGGGAGAATCGCCCTATTACAGTGGTTGCAGGAAGCGCTGATGAGATTGTACCGTTTCATCGCATAGAACGCAGTGTCAAAGGCAAGAGTAATATCCACTTTTATCCGATTGACGGGGCAGGGCACTTCTTTCCTGAGCATATGGAACAGATGGCAGAGAACTTACTGACTGATGTGCGTCAGGAACTGACAAGCTGAAAACCGCAGGTTTGGCTCTTTAGCTGCTCTTCACCATATTAAGGATAATCTGATCAAGCTCATCCGGATTAAACGGTTTCCCGATCAGAACAGTATCGTCCATTTGGCGGGTCTTCTCCAGAACCAGTGAACGGTCATAACCGGTTGCGAAAATGATCGGAATATCCGGCCGAAATTCACGCATGCACATGGCCGACTCCAGCCCACCCATGCGTGGCATGACCATATCAGTAATGACAATGTCCCAGTCGTTAATGTTCGCCTTGAACTTTTCACATGCATCTATGCCATCACTGGCCAGCTCAACAGTGTGTCCCATGCTTTCCAGCAGCTCCTTGGTAGGTTCAAGTACACGGGGATCATCATCAACAAGCAGAATCCTGGTGCGAAGCAGGCCGTGAGGGTGAGAGAAATCCACCTCTTCTTTGGCGACCCGAACAGGCAGGAACAGGTGGATCAGAGTCCCTTCCTCAGGGGTACTTTCAACATCTATAATGCCATGATGATGTCTGACGCAGCCCATAACTATAGCCAGGCCGAGACCACTTCCCAGTTGCTTGGAGGTGTAGAAAGGGTCGAATATTTTATCGAGATTCTCTTTTTTGATACCACTACCACTGTCTCTGATCATGATATGAGCAAAATTACCACGTCGGAGCACAGGGTATTTAGTGATCAGCCAGTCGCTTGCTTCTCCATCCAGGGGGGAGAGTACCAGCTCAATCTGACTATCGGGCCTGTTTTCACAGGCTTCAACTGAGTTCTGAACGATATTGAGCAGGGATTGCTGTAGCTGGTTGGCATCACCACGAAAGGCATAATTACCGGGTTTGAAGTCGAACCGCCATTTGATGGATTCCGGTACTGTATGTTGAGCAAGTTTGGAAAACTCTTTGATGAATGCATCAAGCGGAAACTCTTTTGCATCATGCTCACCTCGCCGGGAGAAGGTGAGAAGCTGTTTAACAATCTCCGCAGCCTCATGAGAGATTCGCTCGATTTTTTTCATGCGTTCAGCCGTTTTCGGCATCTCTTTGACTTCTCTGGAGGCCAGATAGACCTGACCAGTCAGACCGGCAAGCAGGTTATTGAAATCGTGGGCAATACCACCGACAAGCGTTGTCAGTGCTTCATGTTTCTGGGATCGGCGCAGCTTTTCATCAAATGCAATCTGCTGGCTGATATTCTCCTGAATGATCACAGCATGACTATTGAATCCGTTTGCATCGGAGATCGGAGCTATGCTGACTGAAGCGGTGAAGCTGCTGCCACTTTTACAAGCAATATCCAGACGTCCCTGCCATGTTTTACCGCTTCGGAGTATCGTATCAAGGTGGTCTACAAAGCTTTCATTGAGTCCTTCAAATAGATTGTCGTAAAAACCTTTGCTGTGGGTTTCGTCTATATCCCAGCCAGTCTGCTCATGAAAGGCCTTGTTCGCATATTCAAGCCTGCCTTTACGGTCTGTGATCATGACAGCTTCACCAGCCTGATCGACGGCACTAATCAGACGTTTGTTTCGTTGCTCCAGGCTTTCGCGATGTGCAAGTTCGCTCTTCATCTGCTCGGCAAGTCCCCGGTCACGGCGCATCAGCTCATGAAGCTGGCTCTGATCCTCAATGCTGAATAATGCCAGATCATGTTCAACCAGTAGCGCTACAGTCACCTGCTGAGTTCTGAATTGCCCGTCTGGCAGAGGGCAGGGGACAAAATAAGGCTCCACCGTTATCAACTGGCTGTTGGTCTGTTGCTCGCTGAACAGGGTGTTAAGCAGCTCTTTAAAGGTTTGCTGATCCAGATGAGGGAAACAGGCGTAAAGGCTCTCTCCAAGTATTTGCTCTCGCTTGCTGCCATGCCACTCTTCCAGTGTTTTATTCCAGAGGCGGATGTGGCCATTGCGATCTATGGCCATAATGCCACTGGATACATGATCAAGAAGAGGGAAGTTGATAGAGTTATGACTCATATTGAAGAGCTCTGAACTGCATGAGAAATTGGCAAGAGTATGATGATGGAAGCCCTCCGTGTGTAATCATAATCGTACTATCAAATAGTATGCCAACTTGCCGGCTTAGGACAAGCCATGCTATTTGTAGGTCTGTTATATTAACGAACAATTTTAATGATCTCACCCTTACGGGGTGTCTCATCCAGTCCCATACCGTTAAGCGCAGCTAACTTGTCAGCGGTATAGCGGCCAACAATGTGGCGGCTCTCTACTGCCAGTTTTTGCCATGAATCACCGGCTTTCCAGCTGTAGAGCTTGATGCGGGGAATATCGCCATCACGGACTTTGTCATAGCGTTTAAAGCTTTTGGCTATGCGGGAAAACTGATCCGCGTACTGTTCGAACCGGTTGCGTTCGCTCCACATGATAAGGGCATAGGCCTTTCGACCGTCGATAAAGATATATGCATCTATCATGGCTTTACTGACTTTCGGGGCGGACTCCTGAACCCTTGCATGTGCATAGGGCATGCCTGCTTGCTGACCTGTGTTGATGCTGCGGATATGTCTGTCGGTAAACATGCCTCTGAGAATCGCTTCGGGAGTTTGGCGTTTTTGCAGTTCATGCATGCTGAACATAAAAAAGGCTTTCTGTTGTCTGACACGTGCAGTTACTGCTTGAGGCGTATTGGTGATGACCCAGTTGTCTGGAAACTCAAGCTGGAAACCCAGATCAGGATGCAGGAAACGTCTGCCGACAACCGCTCCTTGTGCAGCACTGTCTCCATAGGCATAACCGTCAACAGCGTTAAGTATAGCATTACGGTTGATCAGGCCGGTGTCTTGGTGGGAGGAAGCCATGGCGACTGCCTCTCTGATGCGTTTGGAGGTTTCAGGGTGTGTGGAGAATGCACCGTGATATTTTTCTACTTTCTCGCCTGCATCGGCTTTTTCACGGGTGTCGATTTCATCCAGTCGTTTCAATGTTTTGAGTATACCTATCGTGGCATTGGGATCGTAGCCAGCCCGTGTCAGGTAGCGGATTGAGAGTTCGTCTGATTGTAGCTCGGCATCACGCCCGTAGCCCTGAATGATGGCCATGCTCATCGCATCAGTCAGCACCCCGATCCCTTGCGGGATAGGGATAAAAATAGAGGTAACAACCATACCAAGCTGATAAGCCTTGGCCTTGGAAATCTGCTGTACCGAATGGCGAGCTGTTACGTGGCCGATTTCGTGACCCAGAACGGCCGCAAGTTCTGCCTCGTTGTTCATATGATTGATCAGTCCCCGGTGGATGAAGATAAAACCGCCGGGAAGGGCGAATGCGTTGATGGTACTGTCATCAACGACATAAAACCGGAAAAACAGATCCTTGCGATCAGCTGTAGCGGCCACCTTCTGTCCTACATGATCCACATAACGAGCCAGAGGGTCATTTTCCGGCAGCAGAATGAGGTTTTTGCGCATCTCATTGAAGATTTGTTTACCTGCTGCCAACTCCTCTTTCTCACTCATCATAACAAAATCCTGCTTGCCTGTTGCAGGATTTGTTGCACATGCGGAGAGCAGGATGGATAGGAGAAGAAGAGTAGTGAAATGAAAGTTATTCATGTGCCAACCTCGGATGGAGACATATTCAGGGGCATGCTGAGGTTTTTCAGATGATGCCCGGATTAATTATTCCAGATCAAATGGTGAGTGCAATGCCAGATATAGCTGGCCGGTGGCAGAGGTGCGTACCTTTCCTCGTACAATCACCTTATCTCCTGTTTTGGGCAACTGGGATGTGTGAAACCACTGGCGATAATTTCGAGGCACACTGACCTGTAGTTTCCCGAGCTTGAATTGCCATGGTTGTGATGATTTGACGTAACCCCTGACGAGCCGGAATTGACCGATATGGCGCGGGCCAAGGTCCTTTGCGCTCAGTATGCGGAAAGCGTCTGTTTTCCAGATGCCAGCCATCTCCTTTCGGGCTCTCTTTTCTGCTTTTAGCAGAGCTGCTGCCCAGTATGAGTTGGGCATGAAGGTATAAACATGGGCGAGTCCTTCCGCGACCAGTTGTTTGTTGATCCAGCCGCCATTGCGTAGAAAAA